>ERZ773108.24-NODE-24-length-132807-cov-13.535450_pt1 | contig 132807 bp, 121 predicted proteins | sample MGYA00580570_ERZ773108 | MGnify/ENA primary metagenome ERZ773108 (study PRJEB29015, sample SAMEA2737840) | human gut metagenome | biome: human gut; feature: human-associated habitat; material: faeces | place: China | collected 2012 ...
TTACATATTTGTCTGCATTATTCATATAACTCATTTTATTAGCTGTCCATATTCTATTTGTTTTTACATCTTTTATATAAAAGAAAATTCCTTGTTCAATATCATTTGTTTTTTTGTACCTATTTATTAGTATATTTTTGTACTTACTATAGCCTTCTCCTTTGGCATTCATTACAACTGTATACTCATTACTTGATATTACATTTATTTGTGGAATTTTCAAGTTTGGCTTAGTTATTTCTCTTACTGAATAATTATTATCATATACATATTTTATTTTTTCTACTTTTTCTTTTTCCTCTTTTGTAATTATTATATTTTCTGGCATTTTTTCTTGAAGTAGAATGTCTATTGCCTTTAATTCAGGGTTTTCCATAAATCTTTTTTGCATTATATTATTCTTAAATAGGTTGTTTATTGCAAGTAATATTAAGCCTTGGTGATGTGCCATATATGTTTTTACTACTGCATATTTTTCACCTTTTTTTAATCTAGTTGGAGTATAGTCAATTGATTCATAAAATCCATATTGTTTATACATACCGTTTTTTTCTAATATTTTTAAATTTTCAACAACCTCTTTTGGAGCCTCTGTAAGCGCTAAAATACTTCCGTAAGAACTTGTTACCATTTCATCTGAAAGTCCTCTTTTTAATCCTATCCAAGGGATCCCAAAAGCTTTATATTGATAATTGTTTTGCAAGTCTTTTAAATAAAAAGCTGATTCTGATATTCCCCAAGGAATGTTGAGTTTTTTAGCATATTCTTTCTGGCTCATAAGCATAAACTTGCATGACTCATCTAATAGGCTACCCGGATATTTAGGAATATTTATATTTGGCATAAAATATTCAAAAGCTGTTCCAGACCACGATATTAGTCCTTTATATTTATTCAATATTGTAAGTGTTCTACTCAAATTGTTCCAATGTCTTGCTGGTACATCTTTTTTTGCTATTGCTATTAAGCTAGTTTGCCTTGCTTCTGATGCAAGTAAATCATAATATGAATCTGTTAAACTGTTTTCCTCTATATTAAATCCAATTGAAAATAGGCGAGTGTTTTCATCATATAGTTTTGAAAAATCTGTGTTTTCAATTAGTGTATCTACTGTTAAAAGTAATGCTTCAACATTGTTTTCTTGAATATGTTCTAGTAAAAATTGTTTTAAAGTAAATAAATATCCAACCAAATTTCCACTATCTACTGATGAAATATATCTTGGTATTAAAGGTTGTAAATTATCTAGGTTATACCAGTTGTATAAATGACCATTCCATTTTGGAAGATTACTAATTGTATTTAGCATTTTTTCCAATAATTTAAGTGTGTCTTCTAAATTTTCGTAACCCAAATCATAACTAGCTACTACTGCAAGTAAGCCTAACCCAATATTTGTAGGTGAAGTTCTATTCACAAGTTTTGGTTTTCTATCTTCTTGGTAGTTATCTGGTGGTAGAAAATTGCTTTTTTCATTTATAAATTCTTTAAAATACTGCCAAGTTTTTTTGCCTAAATTTAATAAATATTCTTTGTCTGCATCATTTAATTTTTCTAGCTGTGGCGTTACTTTATATTCTTTACTTATTTGCCACATTACCGCAGGAGTAATTGTCCAAAGTAGTCCAAATAAAAGTATAAATATATTGCTGAATTTTAATGGTAATATAAATAACATTGCTAGTGTTAATACGCCTAAAATAACGTTTGAAATCATATTTTTATAATACGAAAATAAATCTTTTTTTGCATTTTTTTCAGCTTCTTCTGCTGTCATCCATTCAAGTAAATGTTTTTGGGTAACAAATACTCTTCTTAAAGTTTTTATACAAGCATTTAAGCTAAAATATGCTTTGTCTGGTAAATTTCCTAAAGCTAATAATCCTCTTTGAATTGCTGCATTTGGTCCCGATATTGTTTTTGTAAAAGTTTTTTGTGGTTTTTCTTGATCCTTTTTAAATAATATACGGTTTAATAATTCTAAAATAGTTGGAATTATTGTTGCTATCACAAGCAAAGTTATTATTGGCCATATTTTTATATTAAACAATAGCTTGAAAATACTTACATAAACCATTGATATTACTACTGTTGGCTCCAATAAACTTCTTACTAAATTGTCTAAAATTTTGTATCTTGATAATATACTTAATGGGTTTTCCTTTTTCTCTCCTCTTTTATTTATAATGCTACTGCCTAACCATTGCACCAATTGCCAGTCTCCACGTATCCATCTGTGAAGCCTTGCTTTAAAACTATTATATCCTGTAGGGTATCCATCAAGTAACATTATATCTGTTGCCAGTCCACATCTTAAGTAACTTCCCTCTAGTAAATCGTGGCTTAACACAGTATTTTGAGGTATTTCATTTGTAAGTACAGTAGAAAATATTTGTAAATCGTAAATTCCCTTTCCTGTAAAAATTCCTTCCTCAAAATTGTCCTGATATATGTCTGAAATGGCATTTGTATATGCGTCTTTTCCACTTGAACCTGCATATAATTTTGTAAAATAGCTTTTTTGCACATCTAAAAGTGAAATTCCAACTCGTGGTTGTATCAATGCATGTCCGTCTATTACTAAGTCCTGTTTATGATTTAATACTGGTTTATTTAATATATGTGCCATTGCACCTATTAGCTCTAATCCAGTATTTAGACAAAGTTCAGTGTCTGCATCTAAGGTTATTACATATTTAATTTTAGGAATTTTTTCGCATTTTTCAATTGTATTTGCTAAAAATTCATTTTTACTTTTTCCTAAAACATATTCATTAAATTGATTTAATAATCCTCTTTTTCTTTCCCAGCCCAAATAGCATTCTTCTGCTGTATTCCAAGTTCTTTTTCTATATAAAAAATGAAACTTTGGAAAGTTATTATCTGGATATTTTTTATTTAATCTCTCCGCTTCTTCAATTCCTGTACTTACAACCTCTTCGTCAAAAGGTTCTTTCTCATTTTTTCCTGCTGTGCAATCACCTAAAAGTGCAAAATATATATTATCACTCTTGTTTGCCATATAATATTTTTCTAAATTCTTCATTATTCTCTGCACTTTTTGCTTAGAATTCACAATTGTAGGTATAACCACAAAAGTTGCTGATTCTTCCGGCACACCTGCTTCAAAATCCAATTTAGGTATTGGCTTTGGTTTTATAAATTTTCCTAAAATATATTGTGCAATTTGCACTAAAATGGTTTGCACTGGGATAATTAGCAATACTCCTAATAGCACAGCAAACCATACTGAAAATTGTGCTTTTGCATAAAAACAACTTGCAAATAATATACAAATTATAGCTGTGCAAATACTTAGTACAGTAAGCCATATTGCAATTTTTTTATCATTTGATAACTTGTTTGTTTTTTTGCCTGTCAACTCTTGCAGTAATTGCCCTTTGCCATCTGATATTAAATAATATCCTACATGTTTTTGTCTATCACCTTTTGCTTTATCAGCTAAATGCCATACCTTTTTTGCTATATATATTTCAGAAATCTTAGTTTTTTGGGCTATTTCTTTTATTGCATTTCTGTATACTATTCTTGTTTGATAATCCATTTTTTCATAGACATTCGCTGGATCTTGTTTTAATATATCTTCAACGCCATTTATGTTTTCAAAAATTTCTAGCATACTAATTCTATTTAGATTTTTAATGCTTGTAATACAATTGCCCATTGATACTTTGTTTATAGCAATTTCATAATGTTCTTTTTTTATGGCTTCATCTAAATCCATACCTGCTCTATTTACTTGTTCTTCTAAAATAGATATATATGGATATGCCTTTTTGCCGTACTTTTTTAATTTATATGATAAGTATTCAATAAATGGATACTTCATTTCTGTATGTTTTGTTAGTTTGTCTTTGTATTCTGATAGCTTGGTAAACTGCAATTCATCTTTATTTTTTTGTTCAACTAGTCTTTCAATTATATTTTCAACTTTGTATTTTTGGAGCTGAGAAACATATATCTTTTCACAAATTTGCCTAATGTTTTCTATTAAAGCAATTTTCATAAAAATGCCTATGCTCCATATTTCTTCCATACTTAAGGTCTTCTTTTTTTGATATGCTTGTATATAATCAATTAAATTTTTGCCATCTATTTTATTATCTGTGTAATTTACAATCTCACTTGCTAAAACATACACTCTAGCAAAGCCAGCATAATTTCCATTTGCTAGCCCTAAAAACTTTGTATATTTATGTTTTGGAAGCTCTAACTTTATGTTTTTTACTGCCTCATCTATTACATAGTAATTGTCTAAAATCCACTCTCCTGCTGAATGTATTGGTATTTTTAATTTTGCATGTTCATTTAATAAATTATATGTTTGAGTAATTAACTCAAAATTTTCTTTTAATCTTGGAATTGGGTATGTTTCTTTATCTGAAAAGTTCTGTAAATTATGGCTTGAAGCCACTTTTTCTAAATAATCTTCTAATTGATTTTTACCTAAAATTGCACCTTTTATCATTAAGGTTTTATATTGCATTTTAAAATTCCACTCCTTGCATTATATGTTTACACATATTTTTCTCAAAAAGTGGAATTTTTATTCAAAAATCATAATTTTAGAATTATCTCATATATATGATTATGGGGTGGATTTATGGTTGTTTTGAGTAAAAAGAGATTGGGTATTATTTCTAGTATTTTGTTAGTTTGTGTGTTTGTTTTTGTTTTTCAAATTGCAAATACTGATAAAACTGTTCCTACTGTTTCTTTGCCGGTTTCTAATAAGGTTATTGTTCTAGATGCTGGTCATGGAAAACCTGATGAGGGTGCTCAATCGAGTAATGGCACCACTGAAGCTGAAACAAATTTGAAAATAACTTTGAAGGTCCAAAGTTTGCTAGAACAGTCTGGTGCTACTGTAATTTTAACTCGTAGTGATGAAAATGCTATTTATGACTTAGATAAAAACACTTTGAGAAAAAAGAAAATTTCTGATATTCATAATAGAGTAAAAATTGGTAATGAGAGTTCTGCTGATATTTTTGTTTCTATTCATTTGAATAAAATTCCTCAGCAACAGTATTATGGTTGGCAATGTTTTTATAAACAGAATGATGAGAAGAGTACTGTTTTAGCAAAGAGCTTACAACAAAATTTAAATGATTCAATTCAGAAAGAAAATAAAAGGGTAGCTATGAAGCTTGATAATGTTTATATTATAAAGCATGTGGAAATTCCTATATCTATTGTGGAATGTGGATTTTTATCTAACCCTGAAGAAGAACAGCAGCTTTTAACTGATGAATATCAAGATAGATTAGCTTGGGGAATTTATAATGGTATAATGGATTATTTTTATAATACATAAAAGGTTCTCTATTTTTTAAGAGAACCTTTTAATTTTTTAGTATTTTATATTGTACTTTTTATATTTTATTGCAAATATTACTCCTGCTACTATTACTAATGTTATTGCAACATATATTACTATACTAGCTCCTGTTTGTGGAAGTTTTCCTGTTGCTGTTGTGTTGTCAATTGTAGTATCATCATTTCCTAAGTTCCATTTGAAATTATCATTTAAGTAATCAAATAAGTTCTTGCTCGTTTTTCCATCTTTTTCATATGTCAATGCTTGATATAATGACACATCTTCTACTGGAAAATATTTTCCATTCTCATCATCTAGTACCATATATACATAATAATATTCATCATTTACTAGATTTAATTTATTTGTTATAGATTCAGACCTTCCTAGAGGAACTGTACCTGTATATATAGAATCTGCATTTTTAGCATAATCTAATAATTTTTGTAAACAATCTGTTTCTCCATTTTTTATAGCTCTTAATATACTTTTATCTGTTACTTTTCCTATTTTTACATTTATTTTTCTTGCATTTTCATAATTATATGCCTCAAATAAATGTGTTGAAGTCTCCTCATTAAGGAAGTAACATTTCATTCTTGTTCCTATTTTTTTAAGTGCTGGTCTTTCTATTTTTTGCGCTTCAATAATGCATTTATTTTGACGTACATTATTTACTATTTGTGTTTCATATATCCATACATAAATATCTCCAGATTTTTCAAGATATTTACTAATTGAAAATCCTGGTTTATTTGTTACTGGAAGATTTTCATTTTCTATCCATCCAGTATCAGGAACTGTTGGTGCTATTTTTCCATTAGATATAAATCCATAATACTTTCCATCTTCTTTTAATCCAGTTACCTTTAGATAAAAATCTTCTGTAACTGTGAATTTTATGTTTGATGGATCTGTCCAAACAATGCCATCATTTTTAGATACAGTAACTATACAAGTGGCAGTGTGGTTTCCATCTTTGGTCTTTACTGTTATTTTAGCTGTTCCTTCTTTTATAGCTGTTACTTTTCCAGCTGTATCAACTGTAGCTATTTGAGTGTTGTCGCTTTTCCAAGTAACATTTTTATTTGTTGCATTTGTTGGGTTTATTGTAGCTGTTAATGTAGCTGTTTCTCCAACCTTAATGTCTAAAGTCGATTTATTTAAACTTACAGATGTAACACTAACTTCAGTTGGTTTAGTACCATTCATAGAATATATTTCTTGGTCATAATATGTATTTGTTCCTGTTACTAATTTAGCCCATATAGAAAATGATTTTTTTCCTGAAAATTGTGTTAAATTAACTTTGAAACTTCCATCAGTTGTTTTAGTCCAATTAGAATCATTGTACATTGGAAGTTTATCCTTTACTTGATTATTTATTTGTGATACCTTGGCATTATATTCATCTACTTTGGTATTATATTCTTTTACTTTATTTGTATAGTTGGTATTTGCTGTTTCATATTCTGTTTTAGCTACATTTATTTGTTCCTCTGTTAAATTGTTACTTATTGCATTTTGATATGTAGTATATTTTTCGTCTTTAATAGTTTTTAAATTATTGTATTCTTCTTTTAAAGAATTCATTTGTCTTTCTATTGTTGACAATTCAGCTTTTCCATTTTCCTTTATCGTATTAATTTCATCATAAGTTGCATTTGATATTTCTACATTTTGATAATACAATGTATAGTTTGTTACAGAACTTTTTACAGTTATCTTTCCTTTTCCCTCACTAACTATAAATGGAAATGATATTAGACTTTCTGGGTCTAAGTCCACTGAATGTGCACTTACTGTGCCTACTATTGCTATTAACATCAATGTTAGCAATAACAAGATTTTCTTACATTTACTCATTTGTTTCTTCCCCCATTTTTTCCTTTATTGTTATCTTTATATTAACACTCTTGTCGAATATTGTAAATAGCTTTTATATTTTTTCTAGTTGGAACCATGCTTTCTTCTGTCTATTACATATGTACTACCAGGTGTGGTCTTTGCTAAGTGTTTTACTTGTGCAGCAGTTTCACCTATTTCTAATACATTTTTAAATCTACCTTCATCTACTACAACTACTGCAATTGATATACTTGTAAGTGGGAATTGTTCTATTATACATTTTCTATTTGGTACTTCTAAGTATCCTTTTTCAATATCTTTTTTATTAAAATATTTAAGTTCTCCTTGGTCAAATTCCAATACAATATTCTGACATATTTGCTCACAATTTATATTAGAAGTAATGGCAACAAAGTCATCTCCTCCAATATGGCCTACAAAATTTCCTTCATCTTCTGTATCATGTAAATGATTTGATATACATCTTGCTGTAAACTTAATCATTTCATCTCCATTTAAAAATCCGTAAACATCATTATATGCTTTAAAATTATCTAAGTCTATATATAGAATTGAAAATTGCTCATTATTAAGTAAGCGTTTTTTTATTTCTGCTTGGATTTGAACATTTCCTGGCAATCCTGTTAGTGGACTTACTCTACGGTTTGTATCAAGCAAACGTATTACATTTTTAACTGTATAATATAGATATTCCTCATCAATTGGTGCTTTTATATAATGTTCAACACATGCTTGCAAAATTTGTACCCTGTGTTGTTTTTCTGTTATTGATGAAATTACAATTATTGGAGTTATGCTATTGTCTTCATTTTCTCTAATTTTGTCACATAGTTTTATGATATTTTCTTGTATTCCATCTTCATTTATTATTATCAAAGCAGGAATATTTTTAAGTACTGTTTCTATGTCTGTTGTTTTAGCTTTTTTAAATTTATAATCTTTTTCTTTTTTAAACAACTCTGTCAATTTGTTTTTTAATTCATTTCCATCATCAATTAAATAAATCTCTTGTGCCATTATTGGTCTCCTTTTATTATGGATTATATTGTAATTCTGCAGTTGCTTTTTCTGTATAGTCATTTACATTTGTAACTTCAACTGAAATAGTATTATTTCCTTCTCTTAAATATAAATATCCTACTTTAACTTTTTTTCTATTTACATTCGTTATTTCATACTCTTCTCCATTAAGATTAGCTTTGATACTTTTTATTCCGTCTTTATCTTCTATTTCTATAGATATTTTTTGTTTATTGCGTCTAAGTGTCATTTTAGGCCTTGAAGTAGAAGTAGTAATTTCTCTTTCAATTTCTTCAATATTTCCATTTGTATCTACTGCTATTATTTTTATTTTCTTTAAACCTACTGTTAATGGTACTTGTACAATCATTTCTGTTTGTCCCTGTTGATCTGCATTAACTGTAACTGGCTCCCCATCTTCCCATTGATATGTTATATATGCTATTCCTGTTTCATCTTTTGCCACAATCTTCATTTTATCGTTTCCATCTTTTGTTTCAATTTCAACAACTGGCTTTGTAATATCTACTCCTGTCAATAAATATTGTTTTTGAAATTTTACTCTTTTACCATTCATATCTTCTATTGTAAGATTTAAAACACTGTCATATCCTAAAAGAGTAATTTCTTCTCTCGCATTAGTACTTCCAATTGGTATAGCACTTTCTTCTCCATTATTCCAAGAATATACTAACTTCGAAATTTCAATATTACTACTAATTTGTACAATAGCCTTATCATTTACTCTTCCTATTGTAACATATGGTATATTTTCTGGTTTTCTGTCATCTATATCTTTATATAAGGCATATGAGCCTTGTCCTGCAAGAGTAAGTCCAAATACCATAATTATTACGGCAAAAAACATCACTATGCCTTTTATTTCTATTGGTCTGCCAGTTCTTATTTTTTTAGTTTTAACTTTTTCCTTCTTTTTATTTTCAACAGCAAGAATTTGATTCATATGTCCAACCTTCCTTTGTTACATTTTCACATAAAATATTATATCACAAGCGCTTTTTAATGTAAACAAAAAATAATGCTAAAATTACTTTAGCATTATTTTTATTGTTAAATTACATATTTCTTGATTAAAACTATTCCTCCTGCAATCATGCTTATTGATGCTAATGCAAGTGTAGCATATGTAGGTGCATTACCTGTTGCAGTAGTTAGGATAACTGGTGCTTCATCGATATCATCTTCTCCTTTTTTGTTATTGCCTGGTGTTGAATCGATATCTGGTGAATTATGTTCATTGTAATCTTCATAAATTTCAGCCCAGTTTGTTTTTAATCCCATGTTATTTTTTCCATTTATCCATGTAAGTATTATCTCTACTGTTTGGCTTTCTCCTGGTTTTATAAGGACATCTTTTAGTTGATCTGTTAGTACTTTTCCATCATCTGTTAATCTCCACTTTGGATTATCCTCTGCAACGAATTTTAGTCCTTCTGGAATATAGTCTATTATTTCTTTAGCATATCCTTCTATTTCGCCTTCATTCGTTACTTTAATACTAAATTTAAATTTTACAGTAGTTTTATTGATTCTGTCTTGACGAATTTCAACTTTTGCTGGTGGCTCTGGATTTTCATCCCCTGTATGTCCTGTTTTAGTAACAGTTGTTTTTCCATTGTATGTTACTATTGATTCTGTTACCCATTTTTTTAGAGCCAAGTCAAAATATTTTACTTTAATTTTTTCTATATCTTGGTCGTCTTCTTCAGGAACATTGTTATCTGGAGTTGAGTCAATATCATCAACTTCATTTCCATCTTCATCTGCGTCATCAGCTATTTCTGCTGTATTTATTATAATTCTATCAGATGTATTTGGCTCTGTTACTTTAAATGCAATTTTTATATCTTTATAATCAGGCATTGTCATTGTTTCAGGATCAAATGCTTTTAATATATTATTTCCTTCAACAGTTTCATTTGCTTTAGATAAATAGTTTGTTTTAATAAATTTTGCTTCTTTTACATCAGTAGTTTCAGTTCCATCTTCTTTATACATTTTCCATTTAAATGCAGTGTTTATTGTGTTTTCTGGTAAGAATTCTAGTCCTTCCGGTAAATTATCTTTAACTTCTTCAGCATATCCTGCCACATTACCTTCATTAAATATTCTTAATGTGTATATAACTGTATTTCCATTTGCTACATCAACTGGATCTTTTGGATGTACATATTCATATTTGCCATCTGATGTTTTTGTAAATACTGGTGCTCTGTTTGTAATTTCTTTTTCATTTACACCTGTGATGAATTTTCTTAATGCTAAATCGAACTTTTTAAGTATCAATTTTTCAAAATCATCGTCATCTTGTTGTCCTGCAATGTATGTATCTCCACGTTCTATTTCTGTATCTTTGTATTCTGGTAATGTTTCATCTGTTGGTAATACTACATTTGATTTTTGTGAGTCTCTATCAATTATAGCATTTCCATTTTTATCAGTGAAATCTGTAATATCCGCAATATTTGTTATTTTTTCATATAAGCTAATATTGTCTTTTACTTTACATTTAATTTTAACATCAATATAATCTAATACATTTCCGTCAAATGCTTTTAATAAAACTTTGTCTGTATTGTTTGTTCTATCTTCATAGATTTGGTCTCTACTTGCAAAACTTGATGTTGTAGAAGATGTTATATTTGTTTTTACTGTTCTTCCATCTTCTGATAAAATCCATCCATATTTTGCATTTAGTTCATCATCTACTATAAATTCTAATTGTTGTGGTAAATGGTCTGTTATTTCTGTTACATAACCGTCCAATTGACCTTCATTGTAGACACGAATAGTATATGTTACTATGTCACCATTATATACATTTACTGGTGTTTTTGGATGATTATATGTTGCTGTTGTTGAGCTTCCGTCTTTTAATGCATCAAGGACAACTTGTGGTTCTCTATTTGTAATTTCTTTGTTATTTACAGCTGTAATGAATTTTCTTAATGCTAAATCAAAGTATTTTCCAAACATTATTAAATCTTCAAAGTCATCATCGTCTTCTTGGCTTGTTGTACCATAGTTATCTTTGTTTACGTTATTTGGTTGAGAATCACGATCAATTACAGTTTCATTTCCATCTTTATCTTTATGCGCTGTTATTTCTGCTATATTTTTCAATCTTTGATCTGTTGATTGAGTAGGTGCTACTACTTTACACTCAACTTCCACGTCAACATATTTTAATTCTGTTCCATTAAATGCTTCGATTAGTTTGTCTGCTAAATAAGCTGTTTTTATTGTTTTTCCATCTCCTGATGGATTTGTCCATCCATAAGTTTGATTTATTGTACTTTCTGTATTTGGTACAAGTTCTAGTCCTGATGGTAAATAGTCTGTAAGTTCTGTTACATAACCATCTAATTCTCCTTCATTATATACTCTAATTTTGTATATTACCTTGTCGCCTGTTGTTACTGTTAATGGATCTTTTGGATGTACTTTATTAACTGTAGTTATAGTTCCATCGGCCAATTTAGTCAATTCTGATGCATCTACTTGAGGTGTTCTATCAACTGATGGTGCTTGACCATTTATTGATATGATAAATTTTCTTAATGCTAAGTCAAAATGTTTTCCACCCATTATTAATTCTTCAAAATCATCATCATCTTGTTGGCTTGTTCTATCATAATTATCTAAATCCACATTGTTTGGTTGTGAATCACGATCAGTTACATTTTCATTTCCGTCTTTATCTTTATGTGCTGTTATTTCTGCTATATTTTTTAGTTTTTGGTCTGTTGATTGAGCTGGAGCTACTACTTTACATTCAATTTCAACATCTAAATATTTTAGTTCTGTTCCATTAAATGCTGTAATTAATTTGTCAGCCAAATAACTTGTTTTTATTGTTTTTCCATCTCCTGATGGATTTGCCCATCCATAGGTTTGATTTATTGTACTTTCTGAGCTTGGTATAAACTCTAATCCTGATGGTAAATAATCAGTAATCTCTGTTGCATAACCATCTATTTTTCCTTCATTATATACTCTAATTTTGTATACTACTTTATCACCATTATTTACTGTTAATGGATCCTTAGTATGTACTTTATTAGCTGTTGTTGTAGTTCCACTAATTAGTTTAGCTAACTCTGTTGCGTCTATTTGTGGTGTTCTATCAATTGATGGTGCTTGACCATTTATTGATATAATGAATTTTCTTAATGCTAAGTCAAAGTATTTTTCCTCTTCTTTTATAACTGTTTTACTGTCATTAAAATCTATCTTGCTTTTTTCTACTTTTACAACTGGTTGGTCTTTAGCAGAATCTGGATTTTCTACTGACCAATATGTTGATTTTGTTGTTGTATATGAACCAGATATTTCAAGCTTGATTGATTCAATATTTGCACTTGTTGGTACAGAAATGTAAAAATCCTCTCCAACTAAATTTTTGATTGACTTATTTGTTTGATCTTTGTTTGAATCTAATAATGTTATACTTGAAATTACAGTATTATTTTGGTCTAAAAATTTCGCATCAAAAGAATAATTTATATTTCCTTGTCTTTGTAGTCTAAATGGTCCAACTATGTAATTATCACCATTCTTTACAATTCTAGCATCTGTATCAGCTATCTTTATTGGGTTTGGTGTTACGTTACTATTATCAATAGTATATGTGAAATCTGCTTTTTGTGGAGTTTGTACCAGGTAATCAAATAATGCTTGGCAAGCATTTGCTCTATCCCATCCATCATCTCCAAAGTTGATCATTGATTTAAATGTACTATTTTCTGTTCCTTGTACACTGTTTAACCAAAAATCAATACTTGTAACATGATATGGGTCTCCTTCTGGGTTTGTATAATACCATACTGCTATTTGTTGTACTGCATCTATATCATCATCTGTTAATAGATTTAGTTCATTAATTGTTACATCTGTATTAGAAACTTCTTCTGCATATGCTGCTGCAGCATTCAATAAATTCTTTTTGTCTTGTACTGCTCTGTTTGCTTCTTCTGTTGTTGGGTTTGTTTTTGGTGCTACATAACAGTTGTCTAATATCCATAACAATGCTTTATATCCTTTACTTGAAGTGTCTGGTAAAACATTCTTATATTGATTTGGTGTTATACTGTTTGGATCTTTTAAATTAAAATATTGTGTGTAATGTGTTTCTTGTGGTGTTCCTGATACATAATCACTAGAACCAAATCCAGGGCCACCTTTTAAACAATATATTGTACTGTTTAAACCTTTATCATTACCATTTCCATCTGTTTCATAAATTTTCCATACATTTTTGTTATTGCTTGCAAGTTTATATCCATAACCTGAATTTCTCAATAGTTTAATATTAAGATACATACTACCTGTAGCTGCTTTGACTGTAGTAAACAAGCTAAGCATACAAGTTACTAGAAACAAAATTGTTATAAATATTATTCCTTTTCTTTTCATTGATTTACCTTCCTTTTAGTTATAATATTATACTTATATTTTACTTTCGTATTTTATCAATGTCAATAGCAGTTTTTTCCTATGTTACATGCGTTTTTTTAACACTATTTTTTATACTTACGGATATACATTTTCCATTTTAAAATTTAATTTTTATGCATTATATTACAATTATATTACATTTTTGTAACATTTTCAAGTTTTTTTAAGTTTTACTATGTCTTTTATTAGATTTCCGTAAGAGTTTATCAATTTATTGCAATAAAAAAATGAAACTTTATTAAGTTTCATTTTTTTGTGGAGGCGCCTATCGGAATCGAACCGATGATCAGAGTTTTGCAGACTCGTGCCTTACCGCTTGGCTAAGGCGCCAAAAATATTTAATTATAGTCACGAATAAGTTTGCTTACCAGCGACTCGCTAGCGCTCCCTGCATACTGATGTTGTAACTCACTAGCGTTCGAACAACCTCAGCAGCTTGGCTAAGGTGCCATTTTTTAATATAAAAAATGGAGCGGGAAACGGGGCTCAAACCCGCGACCTCTGCCTTGGCAAGGCAGCGCTCTATCAACTGAGCTATTCCCGCATATGCTTTTTTCAAAGCATATTTATAATAACAAATTTTCATAAAAAAGTCAAGGTACTAATGATAAAAAATCTATAAAATAATCAAATATATTCTTTTTTTCTATGATTTGCTTATTCTTTATGCTTAAATTGGCTATTGTTTTTCCAGCTATTTGCACTTTCGCGCTACCTATGACTCTGCCTTCTTCTACTGGTGCTTCTAAATAGTAAAGTGAATTTATCTCTATTTTCACATTATCAATATCTGTTCTCTTTACTGCAATCTTGGAATAGTCTAAGTTTTCAATCTCTAAATCTATGTTTTTTTGTTTTGCTTTATTTATATATATGCGCTTTTCATTTAAATATTTCCAATTTTCAAATTGTTCTTTAATATTTTTTTCAATATCAATCACTTCATAATTTTTATATGCATATTCAATCAATTTTATGCTGTCTAAAGTTCTGATTTTTTTAGTATCTGCACCCAACACTATTGTTATGATATCTAGATCATTCCTTTTACACGCTGTTACTAAACATCTGCCTGCTCCATTTGTAAAACCTGTTTTTACTCCATACACTCCATTTAGGTTTCCTAATAGTTCGTTTGTATTTCCTATTAAACTGCTTCTGGCATTTATTGTAATATTATAACTTTTTGAATTTACAACTTCTTTAAATTTTGGTATATTAAGTGCGTAATCTGCCATACATGCAAGTTCATATGCTGTTGTATAATGTTTCTCTTGATCTAACCCATGTGGAGTCACAAAATGACTATTTATTAATCCCATTTCACTTGCCTTTTTATTCATCAGGTCTGCAAAGCCTTCTATTCCTCCGCCAACATGTTCTGCTAAAGCTACGGCTGCATCATTTCCAGACTTTAACATTAGTCCATATAATAAATCATGTACTGTAATTTTATCATTTGCTTTTAATCCCAATCTGGAGCCTCCAGTTCCTGCCGCTTTTTTACTTATTGTTACAATATCATTTAGATTAGAATTTTCTAATACTACTATAGCTGTCATTATCTTGGTTGTGCTTGCCATCGGAACCTGCTTAAGTCCGTTTTTTTCATATAATATCGTTTTTGAATTTCTGTCAAATATTAAACCTACTCTTGCATTTAGCTTTAGTTCATCTGCATTTTTTGCAACAGTTTCAATTGTCTCTTTTTTTATCTCATCTACATCTATTATTTCATTATCATCTATATTAGCGTAGGAGATGGTATTTATATATAATATAGTAAACATTAAAAAAGCAAATGTTATCTTTTTTATTATATTATAATCATTTTTAAAGGGGTGCTTTTTGCCCCTGTCCCCAAAATCATCCTTTATCTTTTTCATATAAAAACTCACCTTTTACATTATATTTATAAAGGTGAGTTTTATGAATAATTTAATTATCTTCTAGCATCTCTTGCTTCTGCATCTCCCCAAGGCGTTCTTTCTTCCTCTTCTTCTGTTCTTTCTTCTTGTTTTACTTCTTTTATGTCGTCATTTACTCTATCTTTAGCTTGCTTTTCTGTTAATTCTTCTTCTCCTATCATATAATTAAAAATTGCCACAGCTTCATGCTTTTGATATCCTTGCTCTATAAAGCTTTCTATTATTTCATCAGAATGTTGCATTAAATACGTTCTATCATATTGAATCTCATCTTGTGGTTTTCCCATATTCTCCACTGCTTCATATGAACTAGTTTCTTTATCTGGATCCGCAACTCCTGTTTTCATGGATGTTGCTTCATTTACTTCTGCACTATTATAGTCTCTTCCTCTAACCTCAATGTCATGTGCTGCCCATTCTCCATTTCTTCCCTGTCTAGCTTCTTCTATGTCTAAATATCCATACTGATCAAATTTTACATTTATTCTAACATCTCTTACGTCTGGATCTCTTCTAGTTAAGTTTTGAGTTCTCATTACTTGCTGTGGAGTTTCTCTTGTCATAGGGTTGCCATCTCTTCCCATAGATATGGTCTCTTGTCTAATTGAAGTGTTTGATGGCTGAATATATTTAGAAGGCTGTAAGTCACCATTTTCATCAATATATTCTGCTTTTACCTTTCCGTCATTATCACGACTGAAAATTAAGCCTCTTTCTATTTCTGGATGATCTTTATACAAATTGCTGTTATCTCTAACTATTAATACATTATTTACTGGAATTCCCTTTTTAATTGCAATTTCTTGTTCTTCAACTCCTTCTTCTTGTTTTTCTTCTTCTTGCTCATCTTCTACTTTTTCATCCTTTTTATCTTTTTGCTCTTTTTTCTCAACTTCTTGTTTTAATTCTTCATGTTCTAGTAATAACTCTTCTTCTTTTAATCCTTCTGGTAGTTCGAACTCCGCTTCTTCCAATTTTAATAGTTTGAAAAATTCTTTATATTCATCTCTTAAGTTTTCAATATACTCAGATGTAAATTGAATTTTACCCTTTTCATCTACAGTTGCAATCAATTCTCCATCTTTATTATATATTTCAAAAACTTCTGCCTTTTCTTTTCCATTAGTTCTTTGTAATTTAGTAATAAATATATCATTGTCTATAAATCTTGCAGAATCAAACGTAAATTCTTTATAATATGTTATACTTGAAATTTCAGTATCTTTTCCTTCCCTCTCTGCTATTTGTGTATAGATTCCTGCCATTGTTTGTTTTACTTCTTCTTGTTTTTGTTCCATAACTAATCTCCTTATTTTTTTACTATTATATCATATAATGAAAAACTTGTGAAGAATAAATCTTCACAAGTTTTTTCTATACTCCAAATGACATTACGAAATCTGTATTTTCTTTCAATTGCATTACAAACGTTTTTGTTATGCTACTAGTTCCATCAATGTTACTTATTTTTATATCATATAGATATACTTCACTTTGTTTTCTCGCATTATTTGCAGATATTTTATTTTTTTCAAAAAAGTTAGCATTTATATATTTTTCAAAATCCGCTAAAGTTTTAAAGTTATTAGCTTTGAATGTATTATCTAGTTTATTATATACATATCTATAGTCTTTGTCATTTATAGCTGTAAAACATTTCTGTATATTTAAAAGTACTTTCTCTTCATCTGATGCTTTTGTATATTTCTCTGTAAATTCTGGTAAATCTATTGTGTAAGTGTCTAGAATAACCGTAAAGTTCATTATTCCTTTCTCATTAAATATATAATATCTGTTTTGATTATCAATACATACATATTGGTTGTAATCATCATAAGTATAAACATTATATGACTTAATTGCATTTTCTTGTAGCTTGTTATTTTGTACATATTGTATATATTCGTTTATATTTTTAAATTTATTTTGCTTGTATTGTGTATCTAATAATTCATAGGATTTTTGCATATCATATTTTAGATTTTCTAAAAATATATTAAAATATCTTTCTGCTGTACTATTTTTTGATATCGGTGTCATCTTATATATGTTATATTGATTTTTTTCTATTTTTTCATGTTCAATTGTACATGTATCTCCTAATTTTAACTTATCATATCCAAGTTTTTGAATGTATTTATATGGCATTATACAAAATGTTAAGTTTTCTATATCAATTTGTACTATTAATTTAATTTCATAATTTTTATTTGCATCTAAATTACAATATGTTAAATCTACCAAATATGATTCTAGGTTTATACTTTCTTTTATTACATACATATTATTTACAATTACTTTATAATTTTGACTATATTGTACATTTGCATCTTTTACCTTCTCTAACACATTATCGATTGTGATATTTTCTTTTTGTACATATTTGTTAGATATAATATTTATTAATTTCTCTTTTCTCTCTCCAACAATATAGTTTATATATTCCTCTGCCAATCGTTTCGCTGTAAAACTATTAGTTCTGTTATCTGGATATTCTACAACCATTCCATTTGTTATAGTTATTATATCAGACTTTCCCTCTATAGTTCCTTCCTCATTATTATTCACGTTATTATTGTTGCTTGTTATTAAAATTATTAGCACTATAGTAATAATAATTATTATGGATATAATAACCGCAATAATTTTTTTCATAATTATTCTCCACTTCTAAAATTATTTAATATGCAATTCTACTCTGCACGATGGTTTGCAACTATTAGTCCTGGTGTAAATGGATATGCTCCTCCTGTTAAGTCTACTCCATTCCATCCCCAACAAACACCCTTATATGTTTTTATCCATTCATCTAAGTCTGTAAATGCAACTCCTCCAACATTGTGTGCCACAATTCCATCACCAATGTATATTCCAACGTGTCCATATTTACTTCCAGAATATCCATATACTGTAGCTCCAACTTGTATTTGAGACCAATCTGTTGATACTCCCCATTTTTGTCCAGCATGTACCGCACAGCAAACTGATGTGCCAGCAGGACATGCTCCAGCTTTATAATATACTTGATATACCCATGCTTGACAGTATCCGGCTTGAGCTGATATACCATATGATGCTGAATTTTGTGCAACCTCAACAACTTTTGCCTGTAATTCGTTTCCACCTACTGCATAAATTGTAATTCCTATGCTTTCATACATTTCTTTAACAAACTGCGAAACTCCCCTTGACCATTCATCTCCCGGTGGGCAATAAGATTTTCCAATGTTTCCTATAGTAATATTTCCTCCACCGAAATAATAACTACTTGTTCCAATCAATTTACCAAAGTCATTTACGGCTTCTTTAAAACTTGGATATTTTCTCCAACCATCTATAGAGTTACCATTATAGTCTCCTCTGATACTGTACCAATTATGTGTTGATGGATCTATCGCTGCCCAGTTTACTCCACAACTTGATTCTTTTTGCGCAACTGCTATAGCAAAAACTGCATTCACATGATATCTATTTTGAATTTCCATAAATGCATCTATAGCACTCATTAAGTTATTATATGCCTCTCCTGAAAATCTCTTACTTATAATTTCTTCTATTTGTTGTTTAGTAAGTGCTTCTGGTGCTCCTGTTTCTCCAACTTTTACTTTTAGTCCTACTGATGTAAGATCTGAGAAGTCTCTTATATTAAATATACTAAGGTCAAGCTCTTTTACTCCATACTCTTTGCCTGTATATTTATACATAACATATCTCATGACTTGTTCTAGGTTTTGTAATCTTCCGTCTTTTTCCATTAAGCCAAATAGCCATTCAGCTCCACCTACCATATTTGTTTTTCCTGCTGCTTCATATCTATTTGAATTTGGAATTTTAAAGTAGTCATCTAATAGTCCTAGAAATGTTGTTTTGTCATCAACTGTAAAATTGTTTTTTACTTGTCTTCTTTCATTTTTATATGAATCTTGTGTTACACCATTACTACCCTTTTCGCCTGTTTTATCTATTACATTTCCTCTTGTTTCTTCTTTATATGTTGTTCCTGTTACATCAGTTGTGATTTCTCTACATTTGTTAGTGTTCCAACTGGTAGAACCATTTGCTTGTGGATCTCCAGGTTCTGCATCATCTGCAAGAGATGAATCTTCATTTTCTGTATATTTTTCATAATTATGATAAGGGTCTTGGTTAGCTATTTTATATGTTATTCTTTGTTCACTGAACCATGTTTTTGCGTAAGTTATTTTAGGTGTAGGAACAACTGTAGTTGTAGTAGTCGTAGTAGTTTGTTCTACTCCTCTACTTCTACTAGTTGTATATGTATTTATTACTACTCCCTGTCTCTTTGTTTCATGAGTTGTTTTAGTATTTCTTGTAAAACTATATTTTTCCTCTTCTACATTTACAGTTTTTGTATCCATAATTGTTAATTCTATTCTACTATTCTTCACCATATCTGTAACTGCAGATACAAATTCAGGATTTTGTGATACCATAGTTAAATATATAAAAAAGTTCATTGGAGTAGTATATTGTGAGATAGCACTTTTATAATCTATATGTTTTAAACTAATTATAACTTCATCGGCTTTTCCCGTAGTTTCTATTTTTGTCCACTGTGCTATTACTAGTTTACCTTCATCATCTATTGAATAATGATTTTTTATAGCATTTAATCCTTTTTCATTGTTTTTTGCTGCCTCTTCTTGCATCGTCGAATATGACATCCACGACATAGGAGTTGCTTTCGAATTTTCATTTATATATTCCTGATCATTTGCTCTATATATGTATACTTGTCCATATGTTTTTTGGTTATATGCATTACCACTTGCAATCACTGGTTCATAGTGAGGTGTTTCTGTTACAAGTTGTGCCTCTAAAAATTTTCTTATGTATTTTTTCGCTGCTTCTTCTTGCTTTTTCTTTAATGTTTCTTCATTATCCGTGTCTTCTTTTTCTATATCTCCCAGTAGCCACAAATCGTCCATATCAAATCCCAGATTTTCAATTTCTTTAATTACTTTGCTTATATCCTCATCTTTTATTTTGATTGAACCATCCCAATCATCAACTATTTTAAAAAGGTCTATAAATGAATGGACTACATTTTGAATAGTATCTCCAATAGTACCAAAAACACTAAACAGAGACATTCCTAGTGCAACAATAACTATTATTGGTATTAACAGTAATACTAATATTGTTCTTCTAACTTTTTTGTTTCCAATAAGCTTTACACCATCTTTTACTGCTCCTAGAACATTTCCAGTGGATACATTTTTGGCTAAGTCCGCTCCATCTTTTACTGCATTTGTTGTATCTTGAATATCTTGACTTGCTTTTTGTCCTAGGTTCTGCTCATTGTTTTGTTCTTCGTCCACTATCTCACCACCTTATTTACTGGATTTTTATCATCATAATTGTTCTAATGTTATTTTCTTGGTCTAAACATATATTATTAAATTGTATTTTTTCTATATTTCTGTATGTATAATATATCTTATTAAATGTAATATCTAATTCTGTTGTTCTCATTGGTTTTATAGATAAATTCTCTAAAGGAATTTCATGTATAAATGCTACATATTTCGCTTCATTTTTGTCTAATAAGTAAATATCCTCACTGTTTTCTCCATCACTAATTGAAATTGTATTTTTAGTATTATTTTTTATTAAAATTCTATATTGTTCATAACTTCTATATACTCTTTTATTCTTTATTGTTATTTGTATTGCTTCTGTCGCCTGTGTTTTGTTAATCTCTTGCTTTTTTATAAAATTATTTATGTTAAGCTTTCTTTCTCCATTTTGATTTATTATTGTTATATAATCTTCAAAGTTCTTATTTGTTGTTGTTCCTCCTGTTGCCAACAAATCATCTTCATAATATGTCACTTTATATGTATATGACCCCTGTTCACTAAACATAAAGTCTAAATTATATGTTTTTTTGGTTTTAAAATTCCTTTTATAATAGTCAGCTATAAACGTGTTCAAGTTGCCAAACTCTTCTTTGCAGTCATTTGAAAGTAAATCATATGCTTTTTCCATTTCACTGCTATTACAATAATCAATAAAACTTTTTATTATATCAGTATTCTCCTTAGAAGTTTCTTCTGTCACATTTTGGCCTGTTATCGCTGATTGCGTTGGTTTTTGCAAATCTGATATAGTGGAATTGTTATTATTTTGATTTGATTCTTTTGTTGGTTTTAATAGCTCATTTACTACTTGTAACATAATAATAATAAAAGCTATAATTGCAATTACTATTATTATTTGCTTTCTATTTTGATTCCAATATCTAATAATTTTTCTCATTACAATCATAGCCTCCATTTATTATTTAATTATTAAGGTTTCTTGTAGTATTGCATTATGTAATTCATCATTTGTGTAGCATTAGCTTTAACTTCACCACTACTTAACTCTGGATTTGCTTTGCTAATTCCTTTTTCAAATTCTTGAATTTTTCCGTTTACATAATTTGAATTTGATAATTTACCTGGTTCAATGTCCTTTGCTATTTTTCCTATAGTTTCAGACATAACTCTTGCCTGCTTATTTGCTTCTTCATCTGGTAAATTCTCTTGCAACTCATTTCTTATTTTATCTTCTAACTTCATTACTTTCTTAATGTCACCTTTATCTGTAAATCCATCATTGTAATGTCCTATTGCTCTATCCTCTAAATCATTTAGTGTTTGGCCAGTAGGTTTATTTCCATCTTTGTCTAAAAATGTTTCTTGTGCCCAATCTCTAAGTTCTCCAGATTGATATAGTTCATTCGTTTGTGCCACTATCTCTGCTGCATTTACAGATCCATGCATTGCTTTTCCTGTTTCCGCTTTTATAGATTGTGCTAAGTTCGAATTAGCAATTCTTCTTCCTACTCCTGGTGCTATTGAATAGCCTAATGCCCCACCTGCTGCTCCATATTTTAGTACATCTTCTAAATCATCTCCTGCTATTCCCATTCCGACTCCTATTGCTCCTACTGTTCCTGCCACTGCTGCTCTTCCTGCAAATCTTAAAGCACTCTTTCCAGCACTTAAAGCAGTTCCCTTCCATCTTCCATTAGCAAATTTTCTACTTGCAAAGTTCTTAATGCTTCTTCCTGCCCCTATTCCTACTGGTGTTATTAATGCTCCTCTTAAATATCTTCTTCTCTTTTCCTCACTATTTGTTTCAACTGTTCTATCTGGTATTGATTCATTCTGTCCAAGTGTTTCCTCTGTAGCATTAGCTCCATTTGTACTATTTGCACTTGAGTAATCATTTGAATAACTTTCAGGATTCAAGTACATATCATTATTGTCCCAATTTCCTTGTTCTTGTGACTGAGCGTTATTTTCTTCTGGTGGTAGGAATGCTCTATTTCCATAGTCATCATCCGAATCCAGAGAGCTAGATCTAGAGCTAGATCCATTTCCATTTCTATTGGCGTTTTCTGTTTCTTCTGTAGCATTTTGTGTTCTTGCAAAAGCATCATATCCATCTGGTGCATTTTGATCTTCAACCGCATTTCCAGCTCTAGTTCTCACACCATTTCCCCCACTTGAGCCACTTTTTCCTCCACCTCTTTTATCAGCAATAAATCCAACACCTTTTTTCAACATATTCCATGCAGCTGCACCACCAAACATTGCTCCTGCTTGGCTTAAAGTTCCAGGTGTTGATGCTTTATCAAATCCAAAGAATTTACGTAGCAACTTTTCTGCAGGGCCTATAAATGCTATTACTAGTATTGAATATAATATATTCTGTGTTGCTAAATTTAAAGCTGAGCCAACTAATACTGTATATATAATCAAGTGAAAAGGTTGTAATAATGCCGTAAATATGTATTCTTTTAGCCAAGCATTAAAAGCCTGTGCCTTTCCATCATTCATTTTATCTATTGGATATGTCATTGCAACTAATGGTGCGATAATTGTCAAAAATGCCATTGTTACAGTCCTCTTCATATATATCCAAGTAAATTTACATGTATATACTAATAATGCAACATAAAATACTAAATATACAAATTTTGGTCCTATTTCTTTGTATTGAATCTGTAGTCTTACAAGTCCTAATAAGTCAGTATTATATGATATATCACTTCCACTAATATGAACTGGTATAGATGTTGCTGCGTCACCAATTGTATCATTAAACATTTGAACTATCGATACAGTAAATGTCATTATATAATGCATAAAAAATATTAAACATATTGCTACAAGCCAGTCAAATAGTCTTTGCTTATATTTTGCCTTATCATCTGCAGAACTGCTGATAATAATTCTAATTCCTATATAAATTAATATTGACAATAACATTACTATTGCTAAATTTCTTAATGATACATACCATTTTGCTATAACACCACTTATCTGTCTAGCTATTGAAATACTATTTTGTTTATCGTTTCCCCAATCTTTTGGTTGAATAAAGTTTATATCAAATGCAGGTACTTTTCCGGCAAATATTTTATCAACAGAATATTGAATTGTTGGAATAAAATAATTGGCTCCTGTTAAAGCATCTATTCCTATTGTTATTACTCCTGCAACAGGTGAAACTATAGTTGTTAATATAGATGCTAAACTTATTTGATCAAAATTTGAATCATCTATTTCTACAGTATCTACCCCACTAGGTTTATTAAATTTCATTTCTGGGAACTGATCCTGATTGTTTTTGAACCATCCTGCATTTATAAATATATTTCCTAAACCAGCAGATATATCATATTTTCCATTGTATAAAAATGCTTGTAACAAAGATAATATTGTGTCTCCGAGTCCTGTAACTAAGTCTGTTATCGGGTCAAATAAAATACCAAACACGTCAGCTCTCGAAAATGTAGGAAATACAAAGTTCCAGAGTATTGCGATTAATACTATCATTATTATCTTTTGAGTTATTCCTTTTTTCGTAAAAATCTTCATACTTTCCCCCTAATAAATTTCTTGTCTTCTCTTTTTGCTTTTCATCTGTGCTAGTTTATTTAAGTTTGTTTCAACAAATTCAAACTCTTTCGCTGTAGGTTTTATTTGTATTATTGCACTATCTGCTCCTACTTTTAGTAATCCTTCTCCCTTAAAACATGTAATTAAGAAGTTTGCTTCTCCTTCGCTTAATTTAAATACTTCTTTTAAGTATTGTATTTCTGATTTATCTTGTGCTAAGAATAATTTTGTATCTGATGATGTTAATACCGCCTGTGCTTCTGGTTTCTCATAGAAATCTTGGAATCTTTGTGAAATGATTGCCAAAGATACATTTCTTTTTCTGGCACGTCTTGCCATTGTATTTAAGAAATCTACTGCCTCTGGGTATGGTAAAAGCATCCACGCCTCATCCACTAGTACCCTCTTCTTTGCTGCTTTTGTTCTATCTTCACTGTTTTTCTTAACATATTTTTCCCAAATCCATGCTAGCAAAATTTGTTGTGCTAGTGGTCTTGCAAATCTTTCTTCTAGTTGTGATATATCTAGATTGATAAACAACGTACCATCTAATAAATCAAAGGTAGATTGTCCATCAAAATATGCCATCTGTCCATCATATTCTCTTATGTATTGTTTCATAACTTTTAGTAAATAGCTATAATGGAAGCTATAGTCTTTGTTTGTATTCTCCGATGCTTTGTTTTGTATTCTTCTATACCAAGATCCTATTGTTGGCATTTCTTTTTTATCTTTTCCAAGCATATTTCCATCTAAACTATTACTTGAAGCTTGATATAAACTGTTTGGATCTGAATTTATTCCATGTGCTGCATATTCCTCTGCAACTGATTCTGCTATAATTTGTTTTGTAAGCTCATTTACTTCTTGGCTTCTTGTACTTCCTCTTGCCATTGTAAGTAAGGCTTGTGTTACGTCTTCTACTTTGTTTTCAACATTAAGTACTAATCTTTCTCTTCCTGTGATTTCATCTTTTGCAACCTCTGTTTCAATATCAAATATGTTGATAACTGTTTTTGAAGTTGGTGAAAGTACTACGTTTATTCCACCTAAACTTTCTGCTACTATACTATACTCACCTTCAGCATCTAGTGCTAGACTTTGTATTCCCATTAATACTGCTGAACGAGAAATTAATGTTTTCATTGTAACTGATTTACCAGCACCTGACTTAGCAAATATAACCATGTTATAGTTTGTTAATGAATTATGGAAGTTATCAAATAATATTGGTACCCCAGTTTGTTTATTTATTCCTAATGGTATTCCTGATGGATGTCCAACTTCTGATGTTGTAAATGGGAATACTGTTCCCATTGATCTACGGTCAAATGTATGTACTTTTTTTATTTTATCATCTATTAAAGGTAAATTTGATTTAAATGCATCTTCTTGCATTGCCCATGCACTCTTTATATTTACTAAAGATTTTGACATTTCTGTTGCTAATAATTTTGTATATTTGTCCAAGTCTTCCAAACTATATGCAAATAGTGTTGCTACAATTGATGCTTCATAAAGTTTGTTATATCCTGCTGCTATTTCATCTCTTAATTGCTCTGCTTCAAATCTCTTTTGTCCTAATGTACTTTCTCTATTTATATTTCCTCTATCTGCTGCTACTATTCTTTCTGTTTCTAGCTCATTTATAACTCTATTTAATTCATTTTGTGATCTAGATTCTTGAATTGGATTTATGTATATTGATGTATTTATATCTCCAAACAGATACATATCTCTAAATAATTCTGGGAATGTACACATTCTTGGTAAACTTGATACAAAGAAGCTTCTTGCATATCTTGTAACATTTGATATTATCTCTAAGTGATCTATGTTACTTGTATCTATTCCTGATGGAGCAATCAACTCTTTTATTGTTTTCTTTTTTAAAATTTTATACTCTGCTGGTTTTGTATAATCACTATGCTGATTTTGTATCATTTCTTCTCTTTGTTTTTTCTTCTTGCCCATCTTCTGTACCTCCTTCTACATTTGTAGTTTGCTTTTTAGGTCTTCCTCTTCTTTTTGCTGTATCTTGATTTACTTTTTCTATTGCACTTTCTGCTATATCTTTTCCTACTATCTGTTTATTTTGAGAAATTATCAATTTTGCCATTTGATCTATCAAATCATCCATTGACTCTTCTTTTTTCTCATAAGCCAATTCCTTCTCTGATTTTGCTTCTATTACTTTCTCATTTGCTTTATCAAATGCTTTTCTTTCTATTTGTTCATTTAATGCTCTCATCTTTTTGTCTACTACATCTGGAGCTGTTGAGTATAGCTCGTCATAACCAGATTCTATTGCTTTATCTACTCCATATACTTCTGCATCATCACGGTTATATGCTACATATAACAAGTCAACCAAGTCATTTGAATTAAGCACTCTTCCATTTACTCCACATACTCCTAATGTTCTAATAATTGATTGTGCTCTTGTATATAATTCTGAGAAAGCCATATTTGTTATTTCTTGTTTATCAAAATTATTCTCTCCTAATTCTTCAGGATAATATGGAATAACTACATAATATTTTTGATTTAATACGTTTTTATTTAAACTCATTCTTTCTGTTGAATAAATTATATCTTTTCCATATTCGTACAAGTTCGTCGTCTTTGTTAATTCATAAAATGCTGCTTTTATTTCTTCTTCTGTATAATTTCCCGAATTAACCATCTTATCATATTGTAATTTCTCTTTTTCAAGTTGTTCTTCTATTTCTTGCACCTTGTTACGATATGTTTGAATACTATTCTCCAAGTTTATTGTTCTTGTTTGTGTATATATTTGTACAGGATGTCTTAATGTGTTTAGAAATTGGATAAATCCTTCCTCAACTGCATTCTTTTCTACTGATGACATAAGATCATAGTTAACTCCTTGACACTCTACAACCATTACATATTTTGTCCCATTTTTTGTTATAACCATGTTATCTTCAATTTTATCAAATTCCATAAAATCAAATACTGATTCTATTGCATATGTTTTTGTTGTTTGTCCCGCTTTTGCATTCTTTGAATCAGTTCCTGATATTATCTTATCTTCTTCTTTTTTACTTTTTGATTTGAAATATAATATACAGAATATTGCTAATAGCACAAACATTACCACTAAAACTGCTATTAAAACCATTGTTATTGCATCAACACTTATATTACTCATCACTTTTTCCCTCCTTGTACACGTATAGCTTCTTGCCTTTCATTTTGAACATTATTGCCCTTTTTATAATGTCATCTATGTTCTCTCCTCCGGTTTTTTTACTAAATTCAAATTTGGCTATCTCCGGAACTTTTAATGTTCCTACTCCAAAACCAATTAGTGCGAACAAGGCCATTATAATAATTCCAACCATTGTCATATTTAACCATTTAAATGCAAAGTAAAATATAAGTCCAACACCTGCTGCAACAACTGTATATATTAAGCTCTTGGTAGAAAATATAAACAGAATTCTATTTTCTCCTTTTACATTTCTGGGTAAATTATATGTGCCCATTATGTTTCCTCCTTTGTTTATCTATATCTCTATTTCTACTCAATATATATTATATCAAATATTATCGAAAAATGTAACTACAAAATAAAAAAAAGTGCATAAAAATGCACTTTTTAATATAATTGTAATATTTTTGTAATGTTTCTGTAATATTATCCTGTGATTCCTTGTGCTAATCCTACTACAACTTTTGTAATTGCAGATGCACCAAAGATTAATATTGCACCAACTAGGTATGGAATCATTGTCTTTTTGTATTCTGCTTTTTCTGAAGCACTACCCATCATGTATTTAATACCTAAAACTAATAGTATAATAACAGCTACTACTACACCTACTGTTGTAATAATACCAATTAATTGATTTCCTATTTTTGTTACATCATTTTGTGCATTACTTGTAGTTCCTTTTAGGCCTCCTGCTATATTGGCTGCATCAATACCACCATTAGCACTAACCATAGTAGTTAATGTCATAGAAATTACTGCAATTAATAATAGAACACTTGCTAACTTAATTGTTCTTTTCATAGTTTATCCTCCTTCTTATTTTTTTATTGTATATAAATGTTTCATTTATGAAACAATTTTAAAATCAAATTTATCTTAAAATAGTTATTACTAACTTCCAAATTCCAAACGCTCCAAAGATAACTACGCATCCAATAACAAATGGAATTAAAGAGTCTTTTACTTTTGCTTTTTGTTCTACACTACCTGTTATAAATTGTATTCCTAATACAGATCCAACAATTACAGCTATTACCGTTCCTAGTATGAGTAGTACATTATATATTATATCTGATAAATTTTTTATTTTATCTCCTGCTATCATATCAGATGATGATCCATTAGTTATAAATCCGTCTGCTCCCTGAATAATATTAGATATAGTTGTAGCTTGTACAATATGTGTAGAACAAATCATTAATATAAAAATTATTAAAATAAAAAATATTTTTCTTTTCATAATTCGTTCTCCTTTTTATTATACTATAATTATTATTATGTTGCAATACATTATTTTATTGCATCTTGTGTAAGTTTTGCAATCAATCCAACAGCTGTAGATGCTGCTAGTAAAAGCACTACCCCAATTATATATGGTATCATACTTTTTTTGTACTCAGCTTTTTCCTCCACGCTTCCAATCATATATTTAATTCCTAATACAGTTAATGTAATAGCAGATATAACTATTCCTATTACAGTAATTGTTCCTAAAATGGGATTTACCTTATTCACTATCTTATCTGAATCTGTAGAAGAAATTCCTCCTGGTTTATAGTTTCCAGGATTATCTATAGGATTTCCTGTTGCAATACTATATGTTGGTATAGCAAATAATATTAATATTAAAAATACTATTGCTATTATCACTAATTTATTATTTTTTATCATATTTTTCTCCTGTATATGTACAATTTTATATATTATAACCGATTTTTGTACATTTTTCAAGTATTAATATAGCATATATTTTGTTTTTTGACATCATTTTAATATAAATGTAATAAAAATGTAATGTTTTTGTAATGTTTCAGATAAATTAATACAAGGAACTACCTAATAATAGGCGTTCCTTGTATTAATTTATATATTTTAAAGAAGTAAATTATCCCTTTACTAACTCCATTTTTCTAGTATTTCTTTTTGGTGATTTAATTTCCATGCTATAATATTTAGCAATCAATTCATCTAGTTCTACGCTAATTTGATAAGTAATACTATAGTCTTCTCCATTAAGAATGCTGTTGTTTAATCTTTCCCTTAATTTACAAATTTCATCATTTAACATAAAAATCACTCTCCTTTTTATATTTTTTCTTAAGTATATTTCTAAAATACCATATTTTTACAAATTAGTCAATTGTTTTTTACTTATTTTGTGGTATTTTGCCAATTTTTCGTTCGACATTTTTCTACATTATTTTACAACATATCACATTATCTGTGTCGATTTATTAAATTGCTTTTTTTTATGCTATTTTTGTGCATTTTATTTGTATAAATTCGACAAAAAATCTCTCCAGAATTCGGAGAGATTTTAATATTATTTATTAGGTTCAATTATTGACAATACTTTATTTTCATTTTTGAACATTTCATTTAAAATATTTTGTGTATATTCTTTTGTTACAGTTTCAAATTCTTCTATATAGTCAAAGCTTTGAACTTTTTTCATAGTATCTGCTAAAAACATTCTAGCTATATTAGCAACACTATTGTACTCTATAACATAATCACCATAAAGTTTTCTTCTTGCTCTTTCAAATTCTTCATCATCTAATCCTTGTTGTTTTAGTTGTTCTATTCTATCAGTTATCTTTTGAGCAACTTTTTTAGGTTCTTTTGAAGCTCCTGATATCAATGTGTGTGCATATTGTGCACTAAATTCATAATCAAAATCTGGTTGTGCTAATAATAATCCTTCTTCATATAATTCCTTATATAGTTTCGAGCTCTTGCCTATGATTATATTTAACAATATTTCAATAGCTATATGTTTTTTGATTGCCGCTTCTTGATTGTTTTCAATGTCTTTGTATGCCATCATAAATATTGGTGTACTTACTTCCATTTGAGCTATTTTTTCTGGCATATTTATTTTATCTTCTTTTGCAGTATATATTCTTTTTATATCTGCTTGGTTTTCTTTTGGTAATAAACGTTTTTTAATTTCTTCCAACAATTTTTCTGGTTCAAAATCTCCACATACTACCATTGTCATATTTGATGGATGATAAAATGTGTTATAACATTTATACAATACATCTGGATCTATTTTGCTAATTGATTCTACTGTTCCTGCTATATCTATTTTTATCGGATTTTCTTTATACATACAGTCTAGAGCATTCATATATAATTGCCAGCCAGGATCATCATCATACATTTTTATTTCTTGGCCTATTATACCTTTTTCTTTTTCAACATTTTCATCTGTAAAATATGGATGTTGCACATAGTCCATAAGCTCATCTAGGCCTTCTTCAAAATGATCAGTACATTCAAATAGATATGCTGTGTGGTCATTTGTTGTATATGCGTTTGCATCAATTCCAAGTGCCATTAAAGTATCTAAACTATTTGTTCCATCTGGTTGTTCAAACATTTTATGTTCAAGAAAGTGTGCTACTCCATCTGGTATATATACTTCCTCTCCTGTTTTTGGCATTATAAAGTGATTATCTATTGAACCAAAGTGTGTTCCCCATATTACATATTTCTTTTTTGTATGTTGTTTTGGTATTATAATTACTTGCATACCGCTTTCTAGTTTTTCAACATATGCTTTTTCTTTAATTTTTGAACTTTCTATAATTTTCATCTTTTCACCCCTTAGTCTTTTAAAAAATAAATGGTATTGATATTTATGTTTTGTGCTAGCTTAACAATTTGGTCTTTTGTTACTGCTTTTATTTTGTCCATGTATTCTTTTAAGTCTACAAATCTATTAGCTAATTCTTGTCCATAATAATAGGTTATTTCTGTATCTTGTTCTTCTGATATTCCTTCAATAGAAGCTATTATTAGTTCTTTACTGTCTTTGATGTCTTTATCCGTGAAATTACCATTTTTCATATCTTCTAGTTGCTGTTTTATTGTATCTAAAGCTTTTTGATAATTTTGTATTTCAATTCCTGCACGAATAAATATACAATTTTTAGTTCTATTATAGTTTGATCCTGTTGTATATGCTAAACTTGCTTTTTCACGTACATTTTGGAATAATTTTGAGTTTGCTCCTCCACCTAGTATTGCATTATACACAGCTGCTATAAACCTACTATCTTCAGCTGTTTCATTTATATTTAAGCCCATTACTAGTTTTCCTTGTGTTACTTGCATACTCTCATTTATTATATTTGGCTCTCTAATTTCTATTTGTTCAGTTGTTTCATTGTTTACAATATACTCAGGTTTTCTAGCATTTAGTTTTTTAATGTTTTCATTTTGTTCTATAGTTTGTTTTACTTTTTCTTTATCTATAGTGCCTGAATAGAATATATCAATTTTACAGTTATCTATTAATGTTTTGTAGTAGTTATATAATTCTTCTGGTGTTATCTTCTCTAGGTCTTCTATATAACCATATTTATATAATCCATATGGTTTATCTTTAAACATTTCCTCAATACATCTGTCATAAGCATATCTAGCTTTGTTATCTATTTTGGCTTCTATAATTTGTTTTAGATTCTTCTTTTCCCCTTCAACATATTCTGGTTTAAATTTGTTAACTTCTATTAATGGATTAAATATTATGTCTATTAAAATATCCATTGCTTCTTTTAATATATTTTCTGAAGATGGTAGAAATTCTTCACTTAGTGTTTCTAAATAGAATTTCATAATGTGGTTGTCACCTGTTTTTTCAACACCACAGTCAAAACTAGCTCCATATAGCATTTCTAATTTTTGACTAATTAAATCTTGTGATTGTATGTTTTTAGTGCCTCTTCTTAATACTGCTGTAAGCAGAGCATCTAAAGTTACATTTTCTTTTTTTAGTGGTGTGGCTAAAAATATTGCGTTTAAGTTTGTTTTATAGTTTTCAGTATAAATTTGGTGTAAAGTTATACCTGGTTTTATTTCTTGTTTTTGATAATTCATTCTTTCTCCTCTTTTCTTTTCTAATTCATGTATATTATAATCTAATTTTGGAAAATTATTCAAGAGCATTTTTAAGATTTGCGATTTAAAATTATTTGGTAAAATTTGTAAGATGTATTGTAATTGTTACTCATTGTTGATATAATGGTCGTATCCTTTTGCAAAGGAAATCTTTGGAAAGGAGGAAAGTTATATGACTTCATTTGATTTAATCTGGAAACTCATGGTTTTGTTACTTAGTACATATAATGATGATGCAGATGACAAAAAAGATTAGAAATAATCTAATAGGAGAGTATGCAACTGCTCTCCTATTTTTTTGCAAAAAAATGAACTAAATGTTGCAACCCATTTAGTTCGAAAGCTATCTGACTTCATTGATAACTTGTGTTAAACATAGTATACTACTTTTTTTATTATATGTCAAACTAATTTAAATAATTCCTTATATTTTTTTGGAAATTATTGTAATAATTTTTTAGCAACTTCATTTATTGTTTTTCCGTCTGCTGATGCTCCTAATTTTTCTTTTGCAGTTTTCATTACTAAGCCCATTTCTTTCATGGATGTTGCGCCTAGTTCAGCAATTATTTCTTTTACTTTTGCTTCTATTTCTTCTGCAGATAATTGTTCTGGTAAGTATTCCTCTAGTATAGCAATTTCTTGGTTTATTTGGTCTAGCAAATCTTGTCTTCCACTTTTTTCATAATCTACAATTGAATCTTTTCTTTTTTTAGCTTCTTTTGCAATTATTTCAACTATTTGGTCATCTGAAACTTCTATTTGTTTGTCTTTTTCAACTTGTAGAATAGCAGCTCTAACCATTTGGATAACATTTTTTCTAATTACATTTTTCTCTTTCATAGAGTTTTTTAAATCGTCTAACAATTTTTCTTTTAACATACATTTACCTCCCTATTAAGCAAAAATGGATTGAAAAATTCTAATAACTTTCAATCCATCTCTTACTTTTTAAAATTTTCTTTTTCTTGCTGCCTCTGATTTTTTCTTTCTTTTTACACTTGGTTTTTCATAGTGCTCTCTTTTTCTTACTTCTTGTAATACTCCGTTTCTAGCACATTGTCTTTTAAACCTTTTTAAGGCATCTTCTATATTTCCGTTATTAACTTTAACCTCTGACATTTTTGTTCCCCTCCCTTCAGTAGTTACACTCTTACGTGTGGGATTTTAACTGAAAATTATTATTTTTACGTTAATTATTATAACTGTATTGGGTAAATTTGTCAATATTTATATAAAATTTTCTAGAAAATACTTGTACTATTTATCAAAATCGAACAAATCGCCTAGTGGTTGTGCTTCATTTACTCTTTTTATAGCTTCTGCAAATAGTGGTGCAATAGATAAAACTTTGATTTTGTCTGTTTGTTTTTCTGTGGTTAGTGGCACTGTATTTGTAATTATCAATTCTTTTATTGGTGAGTTTTTAATTTTCTCTATTGCAGGTCCACATAAGACTCCATGAGTACATGCTGCGTATATTTCTTTTGCTCCGTGCTCTTGTAGAATTTTAGCTGCCTCTACCATAGTTCCGGCAGTGCTTACCTCGTCATCAAATATTAATGCTGTTTTTCCTTCTATGTCTCCTATAATGTTTGCTGCTACTGCTTTATCGTCATTGCCAGTTCTTCTTTTATCTATTAACGCCATAGGACATTTGAAATACATTGAGTATTTATATGCTTTTTTAGAGCTTCCTGCATCTGTTGCTACTACTACTTTGTTTTCAATTTCTTTTCCGTCAAAATATGCTTGTAATATGTGTTGCCCTGTTAATCTATCACATGGAATATTGAAATATGCTTGAATTGCCGGATTATGCAAATCGCAGGTGATCACTCTACTTGCTCCTGCTGCTTCTAGAAGTTCTGCAAATAATCTGGCTGTTACAGGTACTCTTGGTTGATCCTTTTTATCTGATCTTGAATATATAAAATATGGAAGTACTACGTTTATTCTGTGTGCTGATGCTCTTTTGGCAGCATCAATCATAATAAGTAATTCCATTATTCTTTCATTAACTGGCGGTTCTGTTGTTTGTATCAAATAAATGTCTTGTTCTCTTACTGTTTCCTTGAATTGTATAAAGTTGTTGTCATTTGCAAATTTATAGCATTCAACTTTTCCCATTGGTAAATCCAATTCTTTACATACTTCTTTTGTAAACTCTTCTGCTGTAGGACATGCGAATATTTTAATATTTTTCATATTTAATTCATTCCTTCCTTTGAATACAAATTAGGTTGGAAAATAATTATAATTATTTTCCAACCTCTTATAGTATAGCTTCAATTAAGAAGCACTCTTCCAAGCTGTCACTTCTCCATTTTTCAAGCTCTTTTGTACATCAATTACTCTTTGGTTTTCTGAGCCTCTCCAATCCAATCTAGGATTGTGAAGTGCATCAACATATTGTCCATCTACAAGAACATCTAGATATTTTAACACCTCTTTGTCCTTTAGATAGTCATCAAATTTAAATCCTGACCAAGCCCATAAATTTTTATCTGGAAATTTCTCTTTAAAAGTTTTAGCTAGTTTTGTTGTTCCCTCTATATTATTTGGGTGCATTGGCTCTCCACCTAAAATTGATAATCCTTCTACATTTTCGTTTTGGCAAAGCTCCATTATTCTGTCAATAGTTGCATCTGTAAATTCTTTTCCCCCATTGAAATCGTGTGTTTCTGGGTTAAAGCAATTTTTACAATTAAATGCACAGCCTTGCATAAATATAGATACCCTTACTCCTGGTCCATCTGCTATATCCATTTTTCTGATTTTATTATATTTCATAGTTAATAAATCCTTCTTTCTAATCTACTCGTCGTCTTTGTTATCAATATGGAGAACCCTCTCCTTAATCTCTTGTGTTCTTCCCTTATTCCAGAATTGGCTTCCAATATATCCGCAAGTTCTTCTTGCTACATTTAATGTGTTATGATCTCTATTTCCACAGTTTGGACAATACCATTCTAAGTTTTCGTCTATTAAAATTTCTCCATCAAATCCACATTTTTGGCAATAATCTGATTTTGTGTTCAATTCTGCATACATAATATTATCATAAATAAAGTTAATTATTTGTAATACAACTTCTAAGTTGTCTTGTAAGTTAGGTGTTTCTACATAAGATATAGCTCCACCTGGGCTTAGTTTTTGGAATTTACTCTCTAGTTTTAATTTAGAGAAAGCATCTATATCTTCAAATACTGGTACATGGTATGAATTTGTGATATAGTTTCTATCTGTAATTCCTTCAACTGTTCCAAATCTTTTCTTTAGGCATTTTGCAAATTTATATGTTGTAGACTCAATTGGAGTTCCATAAACACTGTAATCTATCTTCTCTGCTTCTTTCCATTCTTTGCATTTGTCATTTAATTTTTGCATTACTTTTATTGCAAATTCTTCTCCTTCACCATTATCAGTATGGCTATGTCCTGTCATGTATTTTACACATTCATATAATCCTGCATATCCTAATGATATTGTTGAATAACCATCATGTAATAATTTGTGAATACTTTCACCTTTTTCAAGTCTTGCTAAAGCTCCATGTTGCCATAATATTGGTGCAACATCACTTGTAACTTTACTTAATCTCTCATGTCTAATTTGTAGTGCTTTATGGCATAATTCTAATCTTTCGTCAAATATTTTCCAGAATTTTTCTTCATCTTGTTTTGATGATAATGCAACATCAACTAAATTGATAGTTACAACACCTTGATTAAATCTTCCATAGTATTTTGGTTTATTTGTTTCTGGGTCTACATATGGTGTTAAGAATGATCTACATCCCATACATGGGTAGCAGTTTCCGTTTCCATTTTTATCTATTTTAAGTTCCTTCATTTTCTTTTCAGAAATATAGTCTGGAACTAATCTTTTAGCTGTACATTTGGCAGCTAGTTCTGTTAAATACCAATATTTGCTATCTTTATGTATGTTGTCTTCTTCTAATACATAAAGAAGTTTAGGGAATGCTGGTGTAATATATACACCTTTTTCATTTTTAAATCCTTCTATTCTTTGTTTTAAGAATTCTTCAATTATCATTGCTAATTCTTTTTTGTATTCATCAGTTTCTCCTAAATACATACAAACTGATAAGAATGGTGCTTGTCCATTTGTATTTGTCATTGAATTTACTTGATAATTGAAAGTTTGAACACCGTCAGATACCTCTTTTTTAGTATCTTGTTCAGCATATTCTTTACATTGTGCTTCGCTTAAGCCTCTTTTTTTGTATTTTTTATAATATCTATCATAACTGCTTTTTACAAATGGTGCTAAGTGTGTTAATGATACTGTTGCTCCACCATAAGTAGATGATGTAACACCTAATATAATTTGTGTAGCAATTGTCATAGCTGTTAAAAATCTATGTGGTTTTTCAATCATAACACCATTCATTATTGTTCCATTTTGTAGCATATCTTCTAAGTTTATTAATTCACAGTTAGTTAATGCATTTTGTGCAAAGTAATCTGCATCATGGAAGTGGATAATTCCTTCGTCGTGAGCTTTCACTACATCCTCTGGTAGTAAAAATCTTCTAGTAATATCTGTACTAGTAATTCCTGCTAAGTAGTCTCTTTGAGTTGTAACAACTCTTGCATTTTTATTTGAATTTTCATTGTTCCAATAATCACTTTCACCATCAATTAATTCCTTAATTGATTGATCTGTCGTGTTTGCTTTTCTTACTAATTCTCTGGTATAACGATATGTAATATATTTTTTAGCTAGTAGATATTTTCCAAAAGACATCAATTGCTCTTCTATAATATCTTGAATATCTTCTACCAAAATTCTTTTTTTATCTAAATCTTCAACATAATCAATTATTTGATTTATTTCCTCTTTAGTTGCTCTTTCTCTTGGTCTCACTTCTCTGTTAGCTTTTTCAATTGCTACTCTGATTTTTGATTGATCAAAATCTACTAATTTCCCATCTCTTTTCACTACTTGCATTTTTATTTCCCCCTATATGTATCTTATAGCTTATAATAGTTTAGATATTTTTATAATCTCTAAACAATATCTTTTCTTTTGTTTGACATTATCTTATATCACTCAAAAGATAATGTCAAGCAGTTACAGTTTATGTAACCGTTCTGTGTTTTGCTTGATATATATGGTGTTATGCGTTTTTGTCAATTAGTCTTATTTGTGTCTTTCAGTCAATTTGTTTGTAATTTTTTGTCTGTTTTACACGTTTTTATTTTTTATAGCAATTATTATTACAATTTTATTACATTTGTTTAAAAATCGCTTATTTCTAAACATTTTTAGCATTTTATAAATTGTATTCGCATTGATTTTGCTTGATATTTCAGCAAATTTCGCCTCAATCCTTTCAAAAAAATGGTAAAAATGTTTTTGTTTTATTTTTTAAAGTTTTTTAAAAATGATTTTTTGAATATTTTTGATTTTTGGTTTCATTGTTAGATGCATATTTTCATATTTTCCATATTTATTAATGCTTTTATATATTTTTCTATTATAATTTCATTCTAAAAAAACTCGTTTTTTAAAAAACGAGTTTTTTGATTTTTTTATTTTTTAATATTATTTTTTATTACGTTTTAAATGTATTTTGTGTCGTTGTCTTTTTGTTGTAGTTATTTTTCTAGTTTTTTTATGTTAGATAAGAATATAATGTCTTCTATCATATCTAATATTGAATAAATTAGAATTACAATTCCTATTGTCACAACTATGGCATTTGATACAAATATTGTATATAGCCCACATACTATCATTACAATAGAAATTAATAAACTGCATATCCAAGTTGGTGATTCTACTAGTTTTAATTTAAACGATAAGCTTAATCTTATTATTCCTGTGTAAACTATCCAAATTCCTATTAAAACTCTGAATATTGTTTCAATTTGGCTTTTGTAAGCTATTGTTATAATTCCAAGGATGATAGCTATAATTCCATATGCTATGTCATAATTGTAAAAGTTATATTTTCCTCTTGTTAGGCAATAATCTACTAATTTGTATAGTCCTACTATAATGAAAAGTATTCCTACAATCAACGATACTACCTTTCTGCTTCCCTCTGGGTTTGTAATTAAAAGTATTCCAAGAATTGCAAATACTAATGATGTTAACAAAGATGTCCATCCTGTTCTTTTAAATATTTTTTCAAGATATTCCATATTTGTTGCTCCTTTCATTTTTATTTATATTATTATATTTATCATTAAATTTAATATTTTTCAAGACTAATTATTAGTTTTTTTCTCATTTTGTTTTAATGGATCTGTAATTAAAATGAATTTAACATTTCCATTCATTTCTTCATCTATTTCTGCGAAATTCATATATTCTTTTGATAATTTTTCTAGTGCATCAATTCTACTTGTAAGGTTATGAATGTCTCCATTTACTGTAGAATATAGCTTGTTAATTGCTTTTGTGTTAAACTCTTTTATTCCTTCTGATAGTTCTTTTGCACCCTCAGCAATATCACCTGATTTTTCAGTTAATTGTTTACTTGCTGAATATAATTCTTTTACACTTGCATTAAGAGTGTTTGTTCCGGCATTTAATTTATTTGCACCTGTTTTTAATGTACTTATTCCTTCAATTAATGCTACTGATTTTGTTGATAATTCACTTGTTCCTGCAACTAATTCATCTGATTTTGTATTCATTGCATCTAAGCCTTTAGCTAATGCTGTTAAGTTTTTATCTAAAGAATTTGCTCCTACTTTTAATCCAGGATCTTCTTTAGTTCCTTTTCCGTCTAGTCCTTCTTTAATAGATGCCACAGTTGTTTGAGCTGTACCTACTGATTTTAGTAATTCTATTGATTGTTCATTTGCTGATATATTTTGTTCTAATAATGCAATAGTTTGTTTATTCATTTCTATTTGTTGTGTTAATGTTGCTTTTAATTGTTCCTCTGTTGCACTGTTTTTTTGAGCTGTTAATGCAGTTTGCATAGTTTCTAAGTTTGCTTTTAATTTTTTATCTGCGTCTACAAGTTTTGTTAACTCTGCTGTTTTGGTTTTTACATCAACAGTTGATAATCTGGCATTCATTGCATCTATCGCCTTACTTGTATTTATAATTCCTATGTTTATTGATGTCGCTCCAGCTGCTAATGCTTGGCTTGATTCTGCCATATATTCTACTTTTTCTTTTAAAGTTTTTGCACCATCTGATAATTTGCTTACTCCTGGAATTAAAGCACTTGATTTTGTTGCTAATGAATTTACACCATCAGCCACTTTGCTTGCTCCTTCTCTTGTGTCTTGTGTTCCTTGTGTTAATTCATTCATATAGTCTGTAAATTCTTGAGATTTTTCTGCATATTGACTTGTTCCTTCTTGTAATGTATTTGCTCCTTTTTCAAGCTTTTCACTAGCTGATTTCATATCATTCATTGATGAATACAACTCATTTAGTTTATCTGCTATTTTTGATTCATTTTCTTCTAATACTCTTGGTGTTATATATGTAATCATATTCTCTAGTTCAAATTTTTCTGTTTCCATTGATATTTCTACTTTGTTTGGTATATCAATTTCATTTGTTTTTAAGCTTTCTTTTAATCCTGGGAATGCGACTCCAAGTAGTATAGTTTTTTCTCCTTTTTCAACTACTTTTCCTTGAGATAATTTAATATTTTTGTTTGTTTTAGTATCAAGTGTTGTTCCTGTTATTACTATAAATGGTGTGTACATTTTTTCAGTTGTTCCATTTATATTTACATTGTGAGTTTCATTGTTTTTGTATGTTATTGTAATTTTCACTTTTCCTTTTTTGCCAACTATTTCTTCTGCTGACATTTCTTTTCCGTCCAATTCATATTTAATAGATGTTTCAATCGGTAATTTCTTTTCTGTTTTTCCTTGATAATATATATCTTTTTCATCAGCATTCCATATTATTTTGTTTTCTTTTTTCTCAAATGTTTCGTTTCCACCTACGTTTGTTATGTCTAATAAGTTTGATATGTCATCTATTGTTTTTAATAATTCATCATTTTTTATATGTTCATTTACTATTGTTTCATATTGTGTTCCACTATTGTTAAGTTTTGAATATACTGTTTCTTCTTTTGTTACAGCAAATACTGGAGTTGCATAACCTAGCATTGTACATAATAATATGCTTCCAATTATTTTTTTACTTTTCATTTTTTATTCTCTCCTTTTTTATTTTAGAATATTAATTGCTTAATCTACGCATATTGGCAGTTGTTTTGCAAATTATTTTATCAAATACAATTAAGAATGCTGGTAAAACTGTCAATACAGTAACCATACTAATGATTGCGCCTCTTGCCATTAAGCTACATAAAGAACCAATCATTTCAATTTTTGAATACATACCAACTCCAAATGTTGCTCCAAAGAAACATAATGCACTAACAATTATTGATTGAATTGATGTTCCTAAAGCTTCATCTATAGCTTGATGTTTGTCTTTTCCTTCTATTCTTGCTGTTTTATATTTTGTTGTAATTAAAATTGCATAATCTATTGTTGCACCTAATTGAATTGTACCAATTACTATTGACGCTATAAATGGTATTACTGTTCCTGTATATGCAGGTATTCCCATATTGATAAATATTGCAAATTCTATTGCAGCAATTAATATTATTGGCAAACTTACTGATTTTAGAACAAATACCATTATTACAAGTATAATTGCAATTGAAACTGTATTTACACTGTTAAAATCATGGTCACTTATTTCAACCAAGTCTTTCATTAATGGTCCTTCTCCAGCAAGTATTGCTGTATCGTCATATTCTTTTATTATTTTATTTACTTCTTCTATTTGGCTATTTAATTCATTTGTTGCAATTTCATATTTTGAATTTATAATTACCATTTGATATTTATCACTTTCAAATATTGATGTTATATCTTCTGGTAGCATTTCTTTTGGTATATTTACTTCTTTTGAAATTTTAGAATAACTTAATGTCCATTCAATTCCATCTAAGCTTTCTATTTTATCTAACATTTCATTTAATTTATAGTCCGGCATATTTTTATCTACTAGTAATAATTCTGTTGAAACCATATCAAATTTATCTTTTAATTCGTTGTTTGCTTGTATACTGTTTAAAGTATCTGGTAAAGATTTGCTTAGGTTATAGTAATTTTCTGTATGTGTATATCCATATACTGCAAATGGTAAAATTACTATAAATGCAACTAAAATTGCTTTGTAATGTTTTAAATTGAAGTTTTTAACTTTTTCAAATCTTGGTAATATTTCTTTGTGTTTTGTTTTTTCTACCCATTTATCAAATACAAGTAACATTGCTGGTAGTGTTGTAACTGCTGTTATTACACCAATTAAAACACCTTTTGCCATTACTAAACCAATATCTTTTCCTAATGTTAAGTTCATACTACATAATGCTAAGAATCCAGCTATTGTTGTTAATGAACTTCCTAGTACTGATACTAATGTTTTTGCTATTGCAGTTGCCATTGCTTCATCATTATTTGAAGCTTTTTCTTTTTCTGCTTTATAACTGTGGTATAAGAATATTGCAAAATCCATTGTTACACCAAGTTGCAATACAGCACTTATTGCTTTTGTTATATATGATGTCTGACCTAAAAATGCATTTGTGCCCATGTTGTATAATACTGCCATTCCTATGTTTAATAGCATTAGTACTGGTGCCAAATATGAATCTAATGCTAATTGCAATATTATTAAACATAAAGCTACTGCAATCATTACATATATTATTACTTCTGAATCCGATAGATTTCTAGTGTCTAGTACTGTTGCAGTCATACCACTTATTTTGCAATTTTCATTTGATATTTCCCTAAGTTTTTCAACTGTTTCCATTGTTGTATCTTCTGAAATTCCATCTTTAAATGTTACTAATACTGGCGTTGTGTTGTCCTTATATAATTTGTCTTTAACTTCATCAGGTAACATCTCTAGCGGTACGTCGGTTCCTATAATGTCTGTTAGTCCAACTACTTTTTCTACATTTCCTACTTCTCTAAATTGTTTTTCTAATTCTATAATATCTTTTGACTGCATATTTTCTAGTATTACTACTGAAAACGCTCCCATGTCAAAGTCATCTGCTAATATATTTTCACCTTTTATAGTTTCGATGTTGTCAGGCAAATATACTAGTATGTCATAGTTTACTCTTGTTGCTTTATATCCAATAATTGATGGAATTAAAAGTAACAAAGATATTATTAGAATAGCTACTTTGTGTTTACATATAAACTGTCCAAACTTTTCCATTTTTCTGCCTCCTTATTTTTATGACCATTAGTCACTTTTCATAATATACTACTTTTCTGACCATTAGTCAATAGTTTTTATGAAAATTTTTTAGCAAATCGATATTTATTGTAATTTTTAGCATTATTTACTGATCTCAAAGAACAATTTACTATTACTTTTTTATTTTTTTCTATTGACTATGCGTCATTTTTATGTAATAATTATATTGTATTGGAGGCAAGATTATGAAAGAAAAAAATGATAAAGAAGAAAGATTATTAAACGTAGGATTCAAACTTTTTACCGAAAAAGGTTTTAAAGATACTTCTATTCAAGACATTGTTGATAATGCAGATGTCGCAAAAGGTACTTTTTATTTATATTTTAAAGATAAATATGAATTAAGAGATGTTTTAATCGCAAGAAAATCTATGTCATTATTTTCTGAAGCAATAAATGCTGTAAAAAGCACTTATATAGAAAATTTTGCAGATCAAATGATTTTTGTTATAAATTACATTATTGATAAACTTGCCAAAACTCCTTTACTTTTGAAATTCATATCTAAAAATTTATCATGGGGAGTTTATAGCCAAACTGTATTAAATTTATATGAAAAAAATAAAAATTCTGAGGAAGGTCTTGTTTATTTATTTTTAAATGGTGTTAAAGAACATAATATTAAGCTTAAAAATCCTGAAGTAACATTATATATGATTATAGAGTTAGTTAGTTCAACTTGCTTTAATTCTATTTTATATAACGAACCTCTCCCAATTGAAGAATTTAAGCCTTATTTGTATGAATTAATTAGAAATTTGTTAAAAGAATAAAAAACTGCACTATTTCTGATGCAGTTTTTTATTTGTTATTTTATTACATATTCCCATCCAGGTTGCCATGTTTTAGTTTTTCTCCAATCATTTTTGTTTGCTTCTTCCCATGATATATTTTTTGTTAAGACTTCAAACGCTAATTGCGGTGCTCTATGAGCTATTATCCCTATCTTTTTACCTTGATAATTTGTTCTTAAAAATTCTATAAAATCATTAATTCTTTTTTCCACGTCTCTAAGAGATTCTCCATTAGGAAATGGGCTGTCTATATGTTCTTCATAAACAACTAAAGACTTATCTTTACCATCTAAATCTCCATAGTTGCATTCTCTTAATCTTTTGTCTTGAATGTGTTTTACATTTGGAAATGCAAGCTTTGCTGAATCAATTGCTCTTACTAGATCTGATGTAAATATCACATCAAAATTTTTATCTTTTTGTAACTCTCCTAATTTTATTGCTCTTTCTCTTCCTAATTCATTCAATTCTACTTGCTTCCATCCACTACATTTTCCAGAAGCATTATCGGTTGTCGTTCCATGTACAAAATACATAATTTTTAATTCCATTATTTTCCCTTCTTTCCTATTTAGAAATTTCAGCAGAATTACCTTTTAACTTAACTCTGTCAAAATATCTATATCAACAAAATATTTCTTTTTATTGTTTTTATCAATATATACTGAAAATTGTTTTATATTTTTTTCCTCTATTATGTCTTCTGGATTCGACCAAATATTTCTACTTTTAAACATATATTCTTCGCTGTCTACCGGATTCGTCCATTCACAAATAATTTTATATGGGTATCTTCCATTTACTCTATATGAAGTATTTATTATTGTTTCAACATAGTCTGCATATATCAGTTCTCCATTTTCTTTTAATCTCTTTTCTAAATTCCTCCTATTGATCTTTATAAGTATCCCTGTTCCACCTATTACTAGAAAAATCAGCCCAATTCCTGGTAATATTAAAAATAATAAGTCTAAGGATTTCATACCTATTTTATTTGGATTATCTTTATCATAATATATTTCTATTTCTTTCCCTTCATAAAAGCTAGAAGAATATCCATTTAATGTTGATTCATATTCATTGCCTTCAGCAACATATGAAACGTATACCTTATGATTTCTATTATTGTCAGAATCTCTAGATGACCATATTTCAGTAATAATCCCTGTTGTTTCTATTTTATTATTATAATTAAAAACACTTCCAAACAAAATAAAGCCAATTACGACTAATATCGCTCCAATAATTGCAAATATAATCCATATTAAATTTTCTACTTTATTTTCTTTCATATATCACTCTTTCTATTCTATCTCATTAGAATTATAACTTTTATGTTTGTTTTTATTTTATATTGTGCCATATTCTTTGTCAACATTTTTATTATATTTGAAATACACAAAAACTGCATCATTTCTGATGCAGCTTTTTGCTTTTCGGAATCTATATGTTTTTAAAAACCACATATATAATTCCAATACAGCTAAAAATCATTATGGTACGCGTAATTAATGTGTACCGATGGAAGAATTTTGCGTTTATGGTATCCACAATTTTTTGTCCATTCGGCAAAAACAGCATGGATACATATAGCAGTGTAAACATTAGTGCTGCTACGCCTGTCTTTCCCAAGATGTCTATCATAGTTCGTTCTCCCTTCAAATTTAAAATACATTTATATTTTAACATATTTACATAATTTTAGCAAATACGGGACATATATTAAATTCATTTTTACTATTATCTCATTAGGATTACACCTTTTACATTTGTATGTAGCAGCTTTATGAACTCTTCAGCGTCTTGCTTTGTTCCGACTACACTACCATAATGAATTGGAACAGCTACTTTGGGTTGTATTTGATTTACTAATTGTGCCGCTTCTTTAAAATCCATTGTATATGTTCCACCCACTGGCACAAAAGCAACATCACATTTTACTTTTTTATTCTCTTCTGTTATGTCAGTATCACCTGCAATATAATATTTAATTCCATTTATTTCAATAACATAGCCAACCCAACCATTCTCTTTTGGGTGAAATGTTTTGTTTGTGTTATATGCTGGTACTGTTTCAAACTTAATTCCTTGCACCATGTATTTTTGATTTGGTTCTACAGTAATAATTGCATTTTTATTTATTCCCTTTTTTAGCACTTTTGTTAATAACTCTTCAGGTATTACAATAACAGTATTTTCATTTATAACCTTGTCAATATCTTCTTCTGAATAGTGATCATAATGATCATGTGTTATAAAAATAATGTCTGCATCATTATAATTTCTGTCTATTTTAAATGGATCTATATAAATTGTTTTTTCTTTGTTTATTCTTATACTACTATGGTATAGCACTTCAATATTATTTAACATTTGTATTCCTCCCTGCTTTTTATTATATCATAAATTATAAAATGCACACAATAAAAGACGGAGTTTTTATTCTCCGCCTTAAATTTATTTACCTAACTTTTGAATAGCTTTTTCTGCAAAGCTGTTGTTTACTACTTTTCCGTAGTCAGCTTCTTTTTCAAGTTCTCCCGCTTCTTTCATAACCTTTTGAAGTAGCGCAAACGATTCTTGCTTTAATACTGGATTATCTCTCCAAGCATCAATATCTATATAACTTTGCAATGCTGCTTCTAACATAGTTAAATCAGTATCTGGAAAAAAGTCTACTATTGCTTCTGCTATTTCTTTAGCACTATGTGATTTTACCCATTGTTCTCCTTTGTATATTGCATTTGTAAATCCTTGAATTATATTAGGATTTTTTTCAATATAACTTTTCTTAGTAAAATATGCTGTATATGGAATTTCTCCTGAAGCCTCTCCAACAGATGCAACAATATATCCTTTACCTGCTTTTTCTGTTGCTGAAGCAGTTGGTTCAAATAATGTTACATATTCAGCATTTCCACCTGCAAAAGCTCCTGCCATTAAGTCGAATTTAATGCTATCATCTAATACTAAATCTTTTTTAGGATCTAGACCATTTTGTTTAAGCACATATTCAAAAGTCATGTATGGTACTCCACCTTTTCTACCAGGAATAACAGTTTTTCCTTTTAAATCTTGCCAACTAAAATTATCTGTTTTTTCTTTGCTAACTAAAAATGAGCCGTCTTTTTGAGTCATTTGTGCAAATACTTGTGTATAATCTTCTTTTCCTTCATTATATACATATATTGAAGCTTCTGGTCCTGCAAAGCCTATGTCACTTTGGTTTGCTAAAACTGCGGTCATTACTTTATCAGCTCCTTGACCTGTTGTTAATTCTATTTCTAAACCTTCCTCTGCAAAATAACCTTTTGAAATTGCCACATATTGTGGAGCATAAAATACAGAACGTGTTACTTCATTTACACGAATTTTTTGTAACCCTGCTGTTTCTGTATTTTTATTAAGTAGTATATAAGTAGCTATTCCTGCTGCTACTATTATAATAACTAATACAATAATCAAATACTTTTTCAAGTTTTTCATTCCTTTCTAATCTATTCATGCCAAAGGAGATTTTAAGTATTTTGGCATGTTATTTAACTTTTCTTGTTACTTATAATACTTTTCTCCTATAAGTAACATTTTTATCTGTTATTTTTAAGTTCTTTTAGACATTTTTTTCATAACAATTTTTTCTGAAAGTACTATTGCTTCATAAATAATTGCAGCAACTATTGCAAGAATAATTACTCCCGTCATTACTAAGTCTAGTTGAAATACCTGACCACCATATACAATTAGGTAACCTAAACCTGCTTTTGATACCAAGAATTCTCCTGTTATTACACCTACTAAAGATAGACCTATATTTACCTTTAATGAGTTGAAAAATGTAGATATGTTTGCAGGTATTACTATTTTTGTTAATATTTGAAATTTACTTGCATTAAATGTTTGTGCCATTTTTATTAGTTCTTTGTCTGTATTTAAAAATCCATTTAGAATTTCTAATATAGTTACAATTAGTGAAATGGCAAGACCCATTGTTATAATTGCTCCCATTCCTGCACCTACCCAGATGATTATAACTGGTCCGCAAAGCTACTTTGGGCAAACTGTTTAATACAACTAAATATGGTTCTGATACCTTCGAAAAAAATGGAGACCACCATAGCAAAATTGCTATAAATACACCTAGTATAACTCCTGAAATAAACCCTATTAGTGTTTCTGTAAGTGTTACTCCTAAGTGTGTTAGCAGTCCATTAGCTGATAAATTTAAAAAGGTATTTAATATTCTTGAAGGTTGACTTGTAATAAAACTATCTATTATTCCTTTATTAGCAAGTAATTCCCACCCTATTATAAATATAATTAGGATAAGTAATTGAGTTAAAATAACAGATATTTTGTTTTTTCTTATTTTTCTTAGATATTTTTTTCTGTCCTCAGACATATTTTTATCATACATGCACATCAAGCTCCTTCCATATAGCATCAAAGTACTTACTAAATTTAGGGCTTTCACGGCAGTTGATTGGATTTCTGTTTTCCATTTCAAAATCAATAGTATGAATGGTTTTTACTGTTGCGGGCCTTTTGGTTAACACTACTATTCTATCACTCATACTAATTGCCTCTGATATATCATGTGTCACTATAATAGCTGTAATATTTTCATTTTTTAATATTTGAAAAATATCATTTGTAACCATAATTCTAGTTTGGTAGTCTAACGCTGAAAATGCTTCGTCTAGTAATAAAATCTTAGGCTTAATAGCTAAAGTTCTTATCAGCGCTGCTCTTTGCCTCATTCCTCCAGATAACTGATTTGGGTATTTGTCTTTAAATTCATATAACCCATATTTTTTTAGTAATTCTATTACATAAGCTTCATTTTCTTTTGTCTTTTTTCTTCTTATTTCTAAGCCAAATGTAATATTATCATAAATATTTCTCCACTCTAAAAGACTATCCTTTTGTAGCATATAGCCAAGCCCACCATCAATTTGTATATCACCAGAAGTTTTAGGTTCCAGACCTGATATTATTGAAAGTAATGTAGATTTACCACACCCACTTGGTCCAATTATGCTAACAAATTCTCCCTCATTTACACTAAATGAAATATTAGACAAAGCTTCTACTTCACCATTTTTCGCTTGGTACTTTTTGCTTACATTCTTTAGTTTCAATATTTCCTTCATAAGTACCTCCTAATTCAAATTTATCATAATACATCTTATGAAGGTATACATAATTTAGTGAATTAAATTCTAAATATTTGACCGTGGATATATTAGGTTTGCGTTTTGTATACGGTTTAGTCTTACTATATTTGCTATAGTTGTATTGTATCTTCTTGCAATTGACCATAGTGTGTCTCCTCTTCTTACTGTGTATAACTTATGTCCACAGTCGTGTTTACAGTTACTATTTACAACTAGCTTTTGGCCGTGGATAAATTAAATTTACATTTTGTATGTTGTTTTCTTGTGCAATTTTGCTAACTGTTGTATTAAACATTTGGGCTATTTCAGATAATGTATCTCCACTTTTAACGGTATAAATTGTTGTGTTACTTGTATTTTCTCCTTTAACAGGAACTATTAAATAATTTCCTGCATATATCAAGTTTGGATTCTGAATATTGTTTAACCTTACAAGCTCTGCAACTGTTGTGTTGTATTTTATAGCTAGCTGAGATAATGTGTCTCCCCATTTTATTTTTATTTTTTTAGTTGTTGTTTTGTCATCTTCCTCGTCTGGTTTTGGTTTTTCTGTATCTGGAATTTGAGTACCTTCTGACATAAATATTTCTTTAGTAAATTTATCTCTGTCTACATTATTTGAAATTCCACTTACTCTGCCTACATCTGTATATTGCCAACCTGCCCAACTTTTCCATGTTCCACTATTTTCTGGTTTGTTTACCTCGTATTGCGCAATCCACAAGGGATAATTTGTTACTTTTCCTTCCCAAATTCGACTTGCTGTATAGGCATTACTGTATAGTACAACTTCTTTTTTTGTCAGTTCTTCTAGCTTTTTCATAAAAGCCAAGCCTATTGTATTTATCTCTCTTTTATTCAAATTTCCAAAGCTTTCAAAATCCATTGCAAGTCTACAATCTGCTACTTTTCCTGATATTACTGAAGCAAAAAACTGTGCTTCTTTTTCTGCTTGATTTACACTTCTTGCTGTTACATAATGATAAAATCCAATTTTTAATCCTGCATCTCTTGCTCTTTTATAGTTTTGTTCAAATTTTGAATCTATGTAATTTGTACCTTCACTCGAACGTATATAAACAACTTGTATCCCATCCTTTTTTACCTTTCCAAAATCAATATTTCCTTGATATCCACTCACATCAATTCCGTTATATATTTCGTCACTTGATGGTCCAAATGCCATCACTTTTGTTGGCATTGTGTATATTGTTGCAACTGTTAGCATTATTACAATAGATAATAATTTCAATATTTTTTTCATATTATTCACCTCATATCACTTCATATTGCAGTAACTTTATTTTGTTTGAAATATATTTTTCGTTATTATCTATTGGTTTGCTTAAATCTGTACTTAGATATTTTTTATTATCATCTGCAAATACTGTTACTACTGGTCCTTTTATATTTTTTTGAAGTAATACACTTCCTAAAAAGTTTGCACCTGATGAAATTCCTACTCCTATTCCTAACTCTGATGCTAACTTTCTTGACATATTTATACTGTCTTCATCATTTACTAAAATTACTTTGTCTATTTCGTTTTTATCTAATAAGGCTGGAATAAAGTCATCTCCTATTCCTTCTATCTTGTGTTGTTTAATTATTCTGTTTTTAGAAATCAACGGCATACATTCTGGTTCAATTGCAGTTACAGTTATTTCTGGATATCTTCTCCTTAACTTTCTTCCTATTCCCATCAAAGTTCCACCTGTGCCAACTCCTGAAGCAAAACCTACGATGTCTTCTGGAACCTGATTTAAAATTTCCTGACCTGTTGTCTCATACTGCGCTAAAACATTGTCCATATTAGCAAATTGGTTTGCTAGAAATCCATTTACTTTCTTAGCTAAAATTCTTGACTCTTGAATACATTTTCTAAAACCTCCCTGTTGTTTAGAAAATGTTATAACTTTTGCACCATAGCTTTGCATAATTTGCACTCGTTCTTTACTAGCCCAATCTGGCATAAAAATATATACTGGATGATGATAATATTTGCCTAATGCAGACAAAGAAATTCCAGTATTTCCACTTGTTGCCTCTATTATTGGCATACCATCTTTTAATTCTCCTCTTTCTTTTGCTTTTGTTATTATGTAATATGCTGCTCTATCTTTTATACTTCCTGTTAAATTATAGCTTTCTAGTTTTGTGTATATATAATTTGTTTTGCCTTCGTACTCATATTTTATTTTTATTAAAGGTGTATTTCCAATTGTTTTAATCATATCCATCACTCCTCACTTTATGTTTTATATATTTTATACAGTTTGTGGTGGAATGGTTAATGGAAATATTATTTAATTTGTTTAATATGATGCAAGTAAAATCTATTTTTTCTTTTGTAAATTTCTATTACATCTATTCTTATATATTGGTCTTCTAACTTATGTGAATATATGTAATATCTTGTTGCATTCCATATATGTTTTTGTTTTCTTTCATCTACTGCTTCGCATGGCATTCCATAGTGAAAGTTTTGCCTTGTTTTTACTTCAATAAACACATACTCGTTTTTGTCTTTTGCAATAATGTCTATTTCTCCTTGTTTACATTCAAAGTTTCTGTCTATAATTTCATACCCCTGTTTTTGTAAATAATCTGCTGCAAAATTTTCTCCCTCTTTTCCTAATTCTTGCCTTTGATTTATCATAATATCATTCCTTTTTTATATATTTATTTCCTGCTACGCATTTTATATATCCATCTAATTCGAGCATAAATAATATTTGCATTATTTCAGATATTTTTTTACCTGTCATTTTGCATATTTCATTTGCTGAAATCGGTTGCGTGTTTATTAAGTTATATATTTCTTCATATTCTTTTGGTATTGTAATTTTCGGTTGTAAATCATAATATTGCAATATGTCGTCTGGTTCCATTACTAAGTTTGCACCATTTTGTATTAGCCAATTTGTACTATATCCTGCTGGCTCATCTAATCTATTTGGTATACAAAATACCTCTTTTCCCTGAAGTCTTGCATGTTTTGCTGTAATTGTACTTCCACCTCTATATGGCGCTTCAACTACTAATACGCCTAGAGCTAGCCCACTTATTATACGATTTCTTGCTGGAAAGTTTGCCATATCTTTTTCCTCATCTGGATGATATTCTGATACAACACATCCACCATTTTCTATTATTTTGTGGAATAGCCACTCATTTTCCTCAGGATATATGTGCTTAAATCCACTTCCTATTACTGCTATTGTTTTGCCTAATTCTTCCATAGAATTTATATGTGCTATAGTATCTATTCCAATTGCCAATCCACTTACAATACACATTCCTTTTTGTGATAATTCTTTTGCAAATTTTGCCGAATATTTTTTGCCATATTCTGTGCATTTTCTTGTTCCTATTATTGCTATTGAGTTTGAGTTTAATAACTCGTAATTGCCTTCTACATAAAGTTTTGATGGTGGATTCTGGATGTTTAGCAAACGTTTTGGATAAAATTTATTTGTTTTAGATAAAATTTTCATGCTTCTTTCCTCTAATTCTTCCAATACTTTTTGTCTAGGCTTCTATATTGTATTGCTTCTGCAATGTGTGTTTTTTGAATGTTTTCACAATTATCTAAATCCGCAATTGTTCTTGCTACTTTTAGAATTCTGCCATAGGCTCTGGCACTTAGTCCCATTTTTTCAAATGCTGTTTGTAATATTTTCTTTCCTTCACTGTCTAATTTGCAATATTTTGAAATTAGTTTTGGCGTTAGACTAGAGTTTGAATAAATATTTTCTTGTTTATATCTTTCTATTTGAATTTTTCTTGCACTGTTTACTCTTTTCTTTACTGTTTCTGAACTTTCTGATATTTCATCATTTCCTAATTTTTCATATTTTACAGGGCTTACTTCTATTTGTATGTCAATTCTGTCTAATAATGGTCCACTAATTTTTCCCATATATTTTGATATTGCTTGTGGTGTACATGTACATTCTTTGTCTACTGAACCATAAAATCCGCATGGACATGGATTCATTGATGATACAAACATAAACTCACATGGATATGTAAAACTTCCATTTACTCGGCTTATTGTTACAATTCCATCTTCTAACGGTCCTCTTAACACTTCTAATGAGTGTTGATTGAACTCTGGTAATTCATCTAAAAATAGCACTCCATAATGAGCTAAGCTTATTTCTCCAGGTTTTGGTACCCTACCTCCTCCAACTAAAGATACTCCAGATATTGTATGATGTGGTGAACGAAATGGTCTTGTTGTAATTATTGGTGTATCTTGTTTTAAAGTTCCTGCAATACTATGAATTTTAGTAATTTCTAATGCTTCTTCAAATGTTAAATCTGGTAATATTGATGGTATTCTTCTTGCTATCATCGTCTTGCCGTGATCCTGGCGAACCGAATTAAAAGGCAATTATGTCCGTCCAGCAGCTGCTATTTCAACTGCTCTTTTTACACTTTCTTGTCCTTTTACATCTGCAAAATCTAATATTTTTTCTTTGCCTAATTTCAAACAATCTTCCCAGTTTGTTGATAAGCTTTCTATTTTTATATCTCCGTTTAAATATTTAACTACTTCATTCAAGTCACTTGCACCAAATATTTCCATTCCAGCAATTATAGATGCTTCTTTTTCATTCTGCTTTGGTAAAATTATTTTCTTTATTCCTTGTTTTTTAGCTTCAATACATATTGGTAACACTCCATTTATTGGATTTAAACTACCATTTAATGATAATTCTCCTATCATTAAAATATCGTCATTCTGGTTTTGTGTTATAACTTCTAAACTTTTTAAAATTCCCACGGCAATTGGTAAGTCAAATATTGATCCTTCTTTTTTTATATTTGCCGGTGCTAAATTTACAACTATTTTTCTACTAAACAATTCATAACCTGAATTTTTTATTGCTGTTCTTACTCTTTCTTTTGATTCTTTTACACTAACATCTGGGAGTCCAACAACATCCCATGAAGGCATACCACTTGAAATATCAACTTGCACGTCAATTAAAAAGCCTTCTAGTCCGTGCAAGGCCATACTTTTTGTAATTGATAACATTTTTTTGAAATCTCCTTTAGAATAAAAATTTTTGAATTAATTATTATTTGAATTTAATATGCTGAAATTATATTGTAAATTTCCATTTTTTGCAAGTGCTTTTGCTATTTTCTTTGATTTTTTGAGGTTTTTTAGCCTGTTTGACAAGTTTCTATTTTTTTCGACATGCTTTTTATGTTATACTTATGTTAACTAGAACGTTTTAGTTTTTATCTTAAGCTATCTTTCTATATAACTTACATAATTTATTTTTTCATAAAAATAGCAATGATTTTACTTTTTTCTATCATTGCTATTTTTCTTTTTATTTATCAATATTTATTTTGTGTACTGGAAATTTGCTTTCTTTTAATACTTCTTTTAGTACATCTGGTCTCAATGGATATTCATCTATTTTATCTAAGTCAATCCACTCATATTGTAAATAATCTTTTCCCTCTATATTTTGTAATGTACTTTCTAATTTTTTGTCTTCCTCTTTTACAAATTCTGCTTTGTATATAAACATTATCTCATGATATTTTGCACCTTTCATTTCAAAAAAGTTTTCTACTGTTGATACATATCCTGTTATTTCAATTTCTTTTCCTAGTTCTTCTTGCACTTCTCTTTTTATTGTGTGCTCTGAATTTTCACCGATTTCAACTCTTCCGCCAATCATTGCATAATGATCTGAGTTTACATTTCTATGTAATAAGATTTTGTTATTGTGTATTATAACTACACCTGCTCTTACATTTAATTTGTAACCATCAAAATCAATTGTAATATCCATCAATTTCCCCTCCTTTAATATTTTTTACATTATATCATATAAAGTAAAAGCCTCATATATTTAATATGAGGTTTTTTTGATTATTCTATTGGAATATATTTTTTCTCAGGCAATTCTTTCTTTTCTTCTTTTTTAGGAATTTCTATTGTAAGTGTTCCGTTTTTGAATTTAGCTTTAATTTCATTCTCTGTTACGTTTTCTCCAACATAAAAGCTTCTTGAACACTCTCCTGAATATCTTTCTTTACGTACAAATTTACCTTTTTCTTCATCCTTTTCTTCTTTATTAACTGTTGCATGTACTGTTAAATATCCGTCTTGAATATTTAATTTAATACCTTCTTTTTCATAACCTGGCAAATCAATGTCTATAATATATTCATCCTTTTTTTCCTTGATGTCTGTCTTCATTAATTTGCTTTCTCCCTCGTTGAAAAATACATCTCCGAACATGTCATCTAATAGATCAAAGTCACGTCTTCTTGGTATCATCATCATAAAAATCAACTCCTTAAAATTATATTTATGTGTTGACACTTGATGAGAGTGGCACATATGTACTTTTTGATAAATCTTCTTTATCAATTTCGATTATATTATATATCTATTTTTAGCAATGTCAATAGTAGAGTGCTAAAATTCACAAAAGTTTCACATTACTTTTTGTTAATCATATCCCAAAATATTAAATCTTGAATGTCAGCATCATTTGCCTCATCGCTCGTTTTTTCAACATTTTTATAACTATCTTTATTTAAAGCAATAACTACAATTATTACTATTGTAATAACTGGAAAAATAAACATTATTGGAAGCCCATTAAATCCTGCAAATACACAAAATATTAGAAATATTACATACAATATTATCCCCATAGTTTTCTCCTTTATTCATATTATATCATTATTTTATTTAATATGATATAATGTTTACAAATGATTTTAGGAGTGTAATATGAAAGTTAATGATTATTTAGGAAAAGTTTTAAAAATTGAAATTGACAGGCCTTTAGGAAGCAAACATCCTAAACATGGATTTATATACCCAGTTAATTATGGTTATGTTCCGAATACAATTAGTGAAGATGGCGAAGAATTAGATTGCTATTTACTTGGTGTTTTCGAACCTTTTGAAAACTTCGAAGGCAAGTGTATTGCAATAATTCACAGGACAAATGATAATGACGATAAACTTATAATTGTACCTGATGGTAAAAATTATGATAATTCTGCTATTGAAGCTTTAACCGAATTTCAGGAGCAATATTTTGAGCATGTTATTATAAGATAATAGATTTCGATACAGTTTATTGTATAAGAAAAAACCAAATGAATTAACTCATTCGGTTTTATGCTATATTTCATTCCAAAATGTGATTTCTTCTATAGGTTTTCTATCTAAATGCCTTTCACTTGGTTTTGCTTCATTTGATGGATAACCAATAGCTAACATTGCAATTATTTCTAAATTTTCTGGAATTTTATATACTTCTCTAACTTTATTAGAATCAAAATATCCTATCCAGGTAGAGCCTAGTCCTAAATCTTGAACTTCTAACATCATTTGAGTTGTTGCAATTGATGCGTCAATAATGCCTTCATCTCTTCCATCAAATTTACTTTTCCATGAAACTGTTTTATCATAGCAAATTATCATTATTAGTGGAGCATTCCATCCCATTTTTGTACATTCACTTAATCTTGATAACTTTTCTTTGTCGTTTAATATTAATATTCTTTGTGGTTGATAGTTTACTGCTGTTGGTGCTAATCTTGCTGCTTCTAGTATTTTTTCTATCTTTTCCATTTCAACTTCTTTTTCTTCAAAACTTCTGCACGAATATCTTTCTTTTGCTAAATCTAAAAAATTCATAATTAATTTTCCTTTCTTTGTTTAGCATATTATATCATATTTTGTTATTATATTGCAAAATTGATTTCAATTTCTTAAAATCTTTAGTAAAAATAAAAACCGTATACAATTATAATATATATATGGTCAAATAAGTTTTCGAACAGTGCCTATAAGAAATATATTTAGATCTAATTTTATTTTCAGTTTCATGGTAAGATTTGAATTTATGACCTTCGGGTTATTAGTTGTAAATTTCTGGTAATTGTGAGTTTGTGAAATTTGTTGTTTTTATTGATTTTATGCTAGTTTCAAAGATTTATAAAATTTGAACATTTGTGTATTTTGGTGACAATTTTTGAGGATTTCTTCCCCAACTTTTCCCCAATTTAAATATACATTTGTTCGTAAAAAAATTGTATATTAATGGGAAACCTAAAATTTATTTAGGAGGTTTTCAGTTATGAATAATAAAATTACTTATCGTAAAGAAGGAGATTATTTTATACCTAATTTATCTTTACCTATACAACCTAAAAAGCAAATTGGAAAATATGGTAGATTAAGGTTAAATTATTTAAAAAATTTTAAGAAAGGTCTATATACAAAATTACTTATAGATGGTACTTTAAAGCAACATTTATTAGATATAGATGAAAGTGCTAATGAAAGAATACATGTGCTTATAAAGCAATTTGCTGAATCTGAAAATGTTAATGAATACTTAAAAGAACATCATCAAATGGAATGGGTTCAGGCTATGAATAATATTAAAAATAGAGCTGAAGAAATTGTATTAAATGAAATTATATATGTATAGGAGGATATGAAAATGGTTAATTTTAGAGAAGTAAATGATAATGATATTTTAAAAGAGTGGTTAGATTATAGAGAACAGGAGGTTTTTGGTAGTCTTACTGAAGAAGATAAAAAGCATCATATTTATTTTGATGAGATTGTTGAGAATATTTTAAGGAATATACCTAAACAAAGTCAAAAATATGTTAAGAAACAATTGGATAAGCTTGATGAGAATTTTATGGATTATCTTTGTTATTGGAATGAGAAGTATTATAGGAATGGTTTTGTTGATGGTTCTCAGTTAGTTATGGGGTGTTTTGAAGAATATTTAAAGGCGAGATTAATTCTCGCCTTCATTTACTTTCTTATTTGAAGTTTTTTTCAAATTCTTGAAAATACAAATTTAACACATAATCAAAAATCGTGTTAAATTTGTTGAATTTTTATATTTATTAATATTTTTTAATTATAATATAATGATAAATATCCAAACTCCACCAAAGTTGACACATATTATTACATAGTTATATTTGGAAGTCATTTTGTTTTGAATTGGAAAGTTTTTTTAAATCTGCTAAAAACAGTATATATTTCTCATGTAATGTAAATTATAATGACTCCTTTCTTTTTTATACTGCTCATATGTATCTGCATATTTCTCTTTAAATTATTTAACTATTTCTTTTTTATGATTTATTAAGATATTATTTGACGTTCATCCTAGAAAATTTACTCGATTAATTATTATAATTGTTTCATACTAAATTTACTTTTTCCCATTAATTCAATCTCATTTTTAGCAAATATTATACTTTGTTTTCCTATGTTAGATTTTTCAGTTCCATTTAACTTATATACTATAATTGCATTCTTGCAATATGATTTTATATTGCTTTTAAAATCAGAATATTTATATTTTGAATTTTTTGTTATTATATATTTATTGTAGAATCTTTTTAATCTTTCTTCACTATTCATTAATGAATTTAATCTTTTTAATCCCATTGTAGTTTGGATTGCCAAATCTCTTGTACTCGCTCCAAAACCATTTTTAAGGTATAACAATTTAACAATTTTATTTTTTCTATCAATATACATTAAATCGCAAACCTCAATTTCATCTTCTAATCTTGGGTGTATTTTATAAAAATTATCTTTATCTTTATATTTGTTAATGTATTCCGTTTCTGTCTCATCATTCCATTTTTCAAAATTAATGTCATTTTCTGAATAATTTAATTTTATCATTTCAAATATTTCGTTCAAATTATTAATATAATTATCTGTTAATTTATACCATACTTTATTTTGATATATATAGTTTGTCCCCTCTATTTCAATATTTATATTTAGATAATTTTTTAAACTATCCGATAGTATCACCACACTATCTGAATCCCAGCACATTATATTAACTTTTTTCAGAATTTCTAATAATTTTTCTTTTGAATTTACTTCTAATATTTCAAAAACTTTTAAAATATCTTGAGAAGTTGGTATAGTATCACATTCATATACATTTTTTCCTTCATTGTAAAAAGTATATGACATTGAATTAAAGAAAGTATCTATGTTCTTATGAACAATACACACATCTAGTGTTTTATCTATTAGCTTAGAATATATATGTTCCAATAAATTTTCTTCTAATTTTTTTATTATTTCTTCATCTTTAACTCTTTCTATATTATTAAACTTGTCAATTAATGTATCATTAGAAATTTCATCTAATTTTTTTATTATTTTAATTAATTCCTCAATATTAATCTTACTACAAATAGTAAAATTATCTTTTGCATCACACCTAACCTTACTATTTTTTCTTTTGTTTTTTAAATTTAACTCTGTATACAATCTCTTTTTATCAACTTCGGCCATTAAATTAGTATTAATTCTATCCCAATACTTATTTAATGTTGTTTGATACTCTTCTCCGAGATACTCACTTCCTCCTAAGAAATTACTCATTATATTACTATATGTAGCACTTCTTATTTTATCTTCTGATTTTATAAAATAAGACATAATATATACTCCATAGAAATATACAATATATTTCTGTATATCATTATAAGCCTTATTCGTTGTTATGCAAAAAATATTATCTTCTTTATAAATAAATGCTATAAAATTATTTGATATTGAATCTTTTTTTATTAATTCTTTATCATTTGTTTTACAATTAAAAAATGTGCTCCATAAATCCTGAGAATAAGAAATATAATTGTATAATTTTATATTATAATTATCTATTTTATTATTTTCAATTTCAAGCATATTATATTTTCTCTTAGTATTTCCTATGATTTCACTTATTATATTATCATTTGATTTATTCTTGAATTTTCGTTTATCAATTAAATAAATCCCAACTTCTTTATTTGTCATATTGCCCCCTAATAAATTATCTTTCTAATCCTTAGTAATAAAATATTCTATTGTAATTCACTAAAGTATTTACACTGTCTTATTTAGTAATTTTTTTTATTAGTAATTAATTAGTAATTGTCTTAGATAACAAATCTAATACCTTTCCTCCTGGTTCTAAACTAATTGCAGTATATTTATGTGCTAAAGCAATTGGTATTACAGCATTTTCATATAAGTCACATTCAAAGTCTTGTATAATATTCAAGTATACATTCAAATTTTCATAATTATTTATATCAAATCTATTTTTTTCATCAATATAATCATAAGGAATATCAAAAACAAAAATTTTTCCTGAATTACTTTTATATAAAAAGTCTTGTCCATAGTATGTTTCATCTCCAAAACTTTTACCTACCGATTTACTATCAAATAAAATATATTTGTATCTAAAGTCATCTTCAAGACAATAAATAGTATTATTTTTAATATGCTTATTAATAAGCTGAAAATAGTCATAAACATATCCACTCTTTTGCAATCCTAAAATCATTATATCTCTTTTGTTATGATCTCGCATTTCTGAATTTAATTCAGATAGAAATTTTTTTATACTATTATGTACCCATGCAGCATTTCCAAATATAGCTAATGGACCATCAATAAAGAAACATACATTATTCAATATATCTATGTAAGATTGTGGATTTGCATCTTTAACTACTCTCATATAATGTATAGGGAAAATATGTTCAATTACATTCATAAATCTATTTAATGCAGATTGATTAGAAACCGAATCTGATACTTCTTCCCATATTCTTAAACAATCTGATGGATAAATTTTATTATTGCAATGTGGACATCTTTGAGTTCCTTCAACATCCATGACTTCTATTTTTTCTGCATTGCATGTTGGACATTTAAATAAAATCATTTTATTTCTAGTGTTTCCATCACCTCTATATGAAGATAGTAAAAATAAAGTACTTCTTAAGCTTGTTTTTGGATCCTTTGAATTTGTTCGTATTTCACATAAAGTTTCATCCAATGCTCTTCTAAAGCTGTCTCTTACATTCTCTTCATCTTTATATTTCATGTTTGAACTTGGAAATGCAAAAGTTACTGAAGAATTATTTTCTTTAAGTGCTGCTACTTTAAAAGGATTAACAAAATTTGTATTTCCTTTTAAAGAATAAAAGTCATTTCTTTTAATTAGTAAATTACCTACCTTTACATATCCAACTCTTGTACATGGAATTTCTTTTCGTACACTAGCTTCATAATAACTTCCGTCAATGGAAATGATATTTTGGGGTGAATTAACTTCAGTTGTAGTAACTTCTATAAACTTATTTGTGATTTCATCAATATCATCTTGGCTTGGCTCTTTCATAAAAGAACAATTTTCCAAAAAGTTTTTAACATCAGGGTTATTAACAATATCTGTATGTGAAGATTTATCTGCATATTCATTTTGATATGGCACTTGTTTCACCTACTCTCTATAATCTTTTCAGGATCAAATTTATCAATTTGTATAGGCACTACAAATGGACTCGATAATGTTTTTACTCTAGTAAATCCTACATCTTGAGATCTTAACAGTGATTCACTAAAGTCTGCAAAATCATAAAATCTGGCAAGTTCTCCTATTTCTTTTTCGCTATTCAAATGTGATACAAACCAATTTTCTGTATTTGCCAATATATTAGGATGAATTGATGAAACTTCTTGTGTTGCATATACTAAAGAAATTTTATACTTTGCTCCTTCTTTTGCTATTCTTGGCCATGTATCTGTTAATTCCATTCCTTTTCCTATTAAGTTATGAGCTTCTTCAATATAAATTACAATATTAGGAGGTGTTGCGCCTTCAGTAAAATATTGCATTGATCTATTAAAAATATAATTTGATATTTTCTTACTTAACTTTTCCCTTAAAATAGCATTACCTACTGATAAATCTAATACAACAATTTTTCCATCTTGTAGATAATCATAAATTTCTTTTGTTACATCTGTACTTCTTTCTTTTGAATGATATGGTTTTGCATGAACTAATATCTTATATCCATTTATATAATGATCATCTGCATTTTTACAAGCTAGCATATTTAACATTGCAATACAATCATCATCAAACCAAGGTTTTCCACTTGAACTAACAAGTTTCAATTGGCTTGTCTTTTTACCTTTTTCATCTTTTTCATAGAGATTTTCTCTTGCTTTTAAGAACCATTCTTTTGCTTCTTCTAAAGTTAAACCCAAAGATGGATCAATTTCAGGATTTACAATATTTCTAATACTCTGATTTGCAGTAAAATATACTTTATAATCTATATCATGTTCAAATCTTGCAGCATAAAGTAATACCTTATAAAGTGCCACTCTAACTTGCCACCTATTATGTAAAGATATGTCTTGTTTATCTGGCTCTTCAAAAGATGTACCCATAAACATTTTTATATCATTTGCAGAACTATTTGAATTTTCTCTTATAGTATCACAAATAATTTCATACCCTTCTTGTAGTTGTTCATAAAAATTATTCAAAATTTGCTTAAATCCTTCTGTTTTTACCATTCTATATCTAATACAATCTTCCTTATAAATATCAGAAATAGACCCATTATCCTGTTTGTTAGCATTTGCATACTCACCATTAATATCATAAATAAGTTGTCCAATCTTTAAATTACACTTATCTGCCATATTTTTTACAACTGAAACCATTTGTTTAATCATATTAGATTTTCCTGTCCTTGTCATTCCCAATACAGCTGTTCTTCTAGCTAGGAAATCAGATGGTTGTATGTAAAAAGGTACTTTGTCTTGTTCGTTTGCTCTATGCAATCTATCAGTTGATGTATATCTTACTGTTCCTATTTTAAAGGGTTCAATATCACAATTTATTCCTAAAGATTTAAATTCTTCTCTAGATTTGTTCTTTCTAATAGGATCCACATAATTTACAATCTTTTCTAAAGCTTCCTTCTTAGGCATAAATACATTCATTCTCATTGAAACATAAAACGATTCTATATCACTTCCTAAATTCAGCTCTTGATTTTTGATATAAAAAGTCCCTAAAACTCTACAATTAAGCCCTCCAAATTGTATTCTATTTTTTGTAATATCATCAAAATCCTTTTTAGGATCTTCTATATATGCACTTGTTTGATTTTGATAATTATCTATTTTTGTTCTAATCATATCATCGTCTTGAGGCAACTTACATGTTCCTACTACTCTTAAGAGAACTACCTCTCTTTCGTTTTCAGTGGTTTCTGTATATCTATCAGGATCAAACGATGTGGCAACTAAAAAACTATTATGAGGTATTCCTTTTACTGAATATTTCCAATCATCATTTGTCACTACTAAAGCATTTTCATAATCTATTGAATATATCCATCCAACAAAATTCTTCTTTTGAATTAGAGATACAAGTTGATCGCTTTTTACTAGCTCATTAATTAAATTTTCCATTTTCTACTCCTTATCTTATATTAATTTTTAATTTATTTCTTTTTAACTCTTCATTAGTTGGACAATTGTTCATGTCTCTAAATATAATAACTTCTGTACCTTTTCCATTATTGGCCAAACTATAGGTTAAGTCGAATTCTCTCATATAATAAGATTTATATAAATCTTTAATTTCCTTCACATTATCATATGTCACTATCCAACTACAATTAACTTCTTTTGTTATATATTCTTTTAGTTCAACATGATCTTCATATGTAAAAAAATTTTTATATAGTTCTTTTCCTTTATTAAAGTATGGAGGATCAAAATATACAAAAGCATTATTCTCATATTTAGGTAAAATTTCTTTAATAAATTTTCTACTTTCCTTATTGTATATTTTTATATGTGATTTATTTTTTGCAATCATCCTAATTCTTCTTATTAATTCTTTCTTATTGTATCTTGCATCCATTAAATAATTACCATTTTGCATATATCCACCGATTGGTCCTGCTTTTATAATTCCTGAGCGATTAGTTCTATTTAAATAGAATAATGCAAATCCCAATTCCAATGAATATTTATTACTTCTGTTTTGATAAATATCCTTTTGTTTTTTCCACTCTTTAATACTAATAGGTGTATCTTCTATTAGTTTTATAAATTTATCTGTTTCTTTTAAAATTGCTTTCCAAAATGAGTATACTGCTTTATCATAATCATTAATTACAATATTTGCGACATTTCCTTCTAATAATAATGCCAATGCTATACCACTTCCTCCTGCAAATGGTTCTATATACGTTATATTCTCTTTATCTATAGTATCTATAATTAATTTTATAAACGGTGTTATTTTGCTCTTTCCACCAGGATATCTTAATGGTGAATAATTCATTATATTTCCTCCAAATTTTATTTTACAATTACTTTTAAGTCAAATTTTTATTACTTTTCAAATTTTATAGTATCTTCTATATTGTTTATTTCAAAATAATTTTAATATATATTTAATAAAAATTTTGTCGAAATTTGACATTTATTATCAAAAATTAGAATTATTAAATTTCCATTCTACTCTATATTAGTAAGTCCATAGAGTCGAAAAATATAATTAGTATGATGCCTTATACTAATATCTATATTCTTCACTATCTTCGGCAACCATTAAATCACTATAATGTCCATCTTCATCAAAAGGATAAAAAATTTCATTATTCTGATTTAATCTTTTCTTTAAATAATCTGATAATTTTTTATCTGTACAATAAATATAGCAACCTTTCTGTCCTCTTGTCATTAACGTCCTATATGTATTTTTTATTATTTCATCTGAGATTTTTTCAGCTCTTTCAAAATCTTGTTGATACATTTTATATATACCTTTTATTGATTGGTCTGTCTTTGCTCTTTCTGTAACATCTGAAACTATTCTGTTGTTTTCATATCTTAGATCATTACCTATAATTACACCAACATAATCAAATTCTAATCCTTGACAAGTATGTATACATCCTATTTCATTTACTGAATTTGGATCAATTGCCCATGTTTGACTATTACCTAAATTCCAACTCATTGCAAAATCATATTCTGGAATTGTTATATCATATACATCCGATTTGTTTTTTCCATCTTTTATCCAATCCCAGCAATATCCTGCAAGTAATCTAGCTTTATTATTAATTTTATTCTTTTCAAATATTATATCTCTCACTTCATTAGGAGTATCACAAATCTTAATATCATAATCTAGATCAAAACCATCATTATTTGCTGTTTTTCTAATGTCTAATACATCATCTATCCAAGCAATATATCCATCTGATCCATTGCATCTGAATTGTGATTCTAATTCCATTATTTCTGATTCTGCCTCTGCTTGTGCAATATATTTCTGTATTTCTTCAACACTTCCAATATCTTTTAATGTAACTCTTTGAGATTCATCTATAAAAAATATTGAAAACTTAGATGCATGAATAATTTCTTTTATCTGATTTTCTCCTAAATTTTGAAACATTCCAGACTTTGCATTTAATCTATGAGCTTCATCGACAATTAATACATCAAACTCATTCTCAGCAGATTCAACAAATGATCCTGAACCTTTAAATAAATTATTTATTCTTGTTTTTCTAAAATCACCACTTAATTTTGTTGCATATACATTTCTTGGTGCAGCATTCTTTGTTACATATGAACAAACCATATTTTCATTTGTTAGGTTTACTAATAGATTAATTGCTAATACTGATTTTCCTGTACCTGGTCCACCTTTAATAATTAGTACTCTTTTATTTCCATCTCTATATGATTTTCTAGCCATTTCTAATGCTGTTTCATAGACAATTTTTTGATCGTCGATCATAATAAATTCTTCATTACCTTGTATCATACTAGATAAAGCATCTTGTAATGATTTGGATGGTCTAATTTTTCCATTTTCAATCATATACAGTGTTTCTTTATCATCACCATATTTAATATACTTATTTATAAAATCTCTTAATTTTTCTACATCTCCCTTTATAAATGCAGGTGCTTTTTCTAAATAATATTTATAGTTTTCTGATAATAGTGTTGGAGGTGTTACTGTTAGATAATTGTGAAGATATGCACATGGATGTAAATCTATTTGCCTATCTTGTACGGTTTCATTGTAATCTTCTATGGTTGTTGCATATGACCATGCTTGATATGAAGGATGAGTTACTTCTCTCAATGCATGACCTGTAAATGCTTGTACTATTCCATCTTTTCCATCTACAATATCTGCTTCAGTCCACTGCTTTAATTCAACAATTATAGCTGTGTTTTTTAATTTTCCGTCTTTACCAGTGATTATAAAATCCACCCTTTTTGAGGTATTAGGAATTTTAAATTCAATAGCAATTCCAACATTTCCAGGAATATTATTATCTATTAAAACTTTCATCATATATTGCATAGAATTATTCCATGCTTTTCTTTCACTTTCAGATGTATGATATCCCATCTTTTCATAGAATTTTCTATCTATATTTTCTTCAATTTGATCTTGTACCACATCTTCTACAAATAATTGCTTTGTTGCTTCATATACTATCATAATAATTAGCCCCCATTAATTATTAATCCTTCGATTTAACTCCGTCCATCTTTCTTTAGACATCAATACTTCCCTTGGTTTGCTTCCTTGATATCCTGATATAATTCCTCTTTCTTCCATCTGATCTATTATTCTTCCTGCTCTTGCATAGCCAATTTTAAACCTTCTTTGTATAAATGATGTTGATGCTTGATTTGTTTCAATAATTGCATCAATTGCTTCCATAAGAAGTGGATCCGTATCATCTTCCTCATTATCTTCCTCAATATTTGATTCCCACACTCTTGTTTCCATATATATTTTTTCTCCTTTTTCAAGGCTATCCAAATCTATTTCATATGCTTTTGCTAACATAGTTTTAATATATTCTCTATTCCACAATAGCACATTCAACTTTCTTGAATTTTCAATGGCTTCCTTTGTGAAATTTTCTACATTTGTTAGTACAACACCAACATCACAATCATATATATCTTTTGCTGTATGAGCTTCCTTTACAGCGTCAAAACCAACATTTCCTGTATATCTTTTACATTGAATTGCATATTTTTTAAATTTATCCTTTGCAATAATATCAGCTCCATTATCTCCACTTGCTTTAGTAACTTCCACCTTATAACCTATTTTTTCTAAAATTTCGCCCATAAAAATTTCAAACTTTATACCTGGCATTGTGTCTATAGCTTCTAAATATGATTCTATAAAATATTTTCCTGCTTCTCTTAACATTTTTATTCGCAACTCTACTTTTTCTTGCTGAAACTTTTCTTCCTCAATTAATTTACTTATCGTGTTTTCTAATTTTTCTTTATCATGAGCCAATGCATTAATTTCATTAATATATTTTAATTTTTCATCTTCCTTTTTAATTAATTCCTGATTAAGTTTTTCTATTTCGTTATCCAACTCTTCTATTTTTTTATTTTTATTAAAAATTTCTAACATAAATATCTTCCTTATATATATATTATTTTTCTACTATAAACATCTCCACTAGTAAAAATTCATATTTGTTTAAATCTTTTCTTTCTATTCACTTATCTTCTTCAATATCTATTCTTTCTTTTCACATTATTAAAATTTTATTATTTACTATTTCTTTATAAATACTATCTTTCATAAATTACTCAAAACTTTATAATTTGTTATATTTTGTGCTTACTCCTCTTGCTTTTTCTACTGGATATTTTTTCTTTGTTTTTTCTAATTTTTTCATTATTATTTCTTCTGGGCTAACGCCTAATTTCATAGCCATTTGTATACAATAAGTAAATACATCTGCTAATTCTTCACATACATCTTCTTTATTATAATTTTCATTCTCCCATTGGAAACATTCTAATAATTCTCCAGCTTCAATTGATATTGATTTAGCTAAATTAGCAGGTGAATGAAATTTATCCCAATCTCTTTCTTCATTAAATTCTTTTATTTCTTTCATTAACTCTTTCACAATTAATTTCTCCTTAAATCATATATAAATCTTCTAGTATATTTTATATCACAAAAACTCTTTTTTCTCAATAAAATTACAAATTTATTCTTGTAAAATTTTACATTTTATAAAACTGATACATTTCTGCATCAGTTTTACCTATTTTTATACTTAATCTTCTTTTTCTCTTTTGCCTTTACATTTACTTTTCCCTGTCCCCTTTCCTTCATCTCTTTTAATTGCTTTTTCATCTTCCTCGCATTATCACCGACTTCATCACATAATTTAATTTCTTTTCTAATTTTTGCTATAACAGAAGTAACACTAATTATATCTTTAGTCACAACATCTTTTTCACTCTCATTATCTAATTTCTGCCTTTTGTAATACAACCTATTTCTTGTATTCAATGTCTTTTTTAATTCTTCTTGTTTCTGCTCTTTTAAATTATCTATATCATTTATAGTTTCTAGCTTGTACTTACATATAAACCTTATTTGTTCTGAATACTTATCCATCTTTTTTACTTCTGCTCTCATTTCTGAAGTAAGCTTATAATTTAAATTTTTCTTTGGATAGACTTTTAATAAATAGCAATAGTAATAATATAAAGCAATTATCCCTTTAGGCTTTCTTAATTTCTTTACACTACCTTTATAAAATAATCTTCTATCATAAGTTTTAGGTTTAATTACTTCTTCTCTACTTGGATATCTACTGCAAATTTTATTTTTAATATTTTCAATAGAATACTCCTCTCCAAATGCTCTTTCAATTCTAATATTTCTTTTGTATGGCTACCTTCTTACACTAATTTTATTTGCTCTAAAATATATTTCATATCCCATGTCTTTTAATTTTTTTATAAATTCTTGATATGTCCATGAATGTTCTATTGCATAATCTATATCTTCTTTTACGAATTTATAATATTCTGATTCTTTCATAGATTTCTTATAGAAATTTTCAAAATTAATTCCAGATTTACAGGTCTTTTCTTCTAAAATACTTAATCCATATTCCTCACATATTTCGTCTGATGTTTTTCGAAGTAATGCTGTATTACTAAGCTTACTATAATACTTGTATCCATCTTTAAATGAAACAGAATTAAGTACAAAATGATTATGAATATTATCTGTATTAAGATGTGTAGATACCACTACTTGAAATCTATCTCCCCACATTTCTTCTGCAAGTTTTACTCCAATTTCATGAGCTATCTCTGGAGTAACTTCTCCCTCTTTAAAAGATTGATAACCATGAAAAGCAAGTATTCCTTTTTCTTTTCCATATAACTTTTTTATAAATTGCATTTCTTTAACTGCATTATCAACTTTACAATTTATTCCTGTTGTATAGAAAAGCTTTTCTGTTTTATCTGGATTAGTTGCATAAGTTAATAATTTTTCTATACTATCAAAATTATCTCCTTCATTTTTTGTCTTTTCTTCATCTGTTGCATAATCAATTACATGATCTAATCTTTTGTCCACTTTCCACAAACTTGTAGTCGCCATTCTTATTTCTCCTTTCATTAAAAAAGGGGATTGGGGAATTTCCCCATTTTGAATTTCGAGCTGACGAAATTCATTGCTTGCTAGGACAATAGCATACATATTTATAGTACTAAAAAATTACTTTTTCTTTATCAAATGCTTTATATATTTTGAAAAATACTTGGACTTTTTAAATTAAAATCCAAGCATTTTTCTTCTGATTTTTTATTATAAAAATTTTAATTTAAAACTATTTTATCGTAAAAATATGATTCTTTTACATCATTTATAGTTCCTTTTATCTGGTTATTTTTATCTTCTAATTTAAATATTTTGTTTATTTTTCTTAATAAAATTTCTTGTTTTGTATCTCTTATTAAACATGGTATTTTATCATAACCCAATGTTTTTGCTGCTATCATTTTAAATCTTCCTTTTAGTATTCTGTATCCATTTCCTGCTTCAATAACTTCTATTGGTTTGGCCTATACCATGTTTTCTTATTGCATCTCTTTGCAAACAAATTTTATCTAAATTAGCTACAGTAATAGCAATATAATTGCATCCTTTTATATCTTTTATTTCTATTTCTTTATATTCTTTATAACTCTTCATATTATCAAAACCTCTCTTTTTCTATTTACTTTTTTAAATTTTTATATTAAAATAATAATATAGTTAATGGGTTAGTATTTTTAGTTTTGCAGACTTATACTAACTCTTTTTTCATACTTTTTAGTGTCACTCCATAACACATTTGATACAATTTTGAAATAATTGCATCTACTAATTGCTCATCTTTACTTTGACTAAATCTTTCTATTAATCCCTGTTTATCAAATTTTGTTGTAATAATTATTGGTAATTTATTTTCATTCCTATTTTCTATTATTGTATATAATTTTTCTAATGCCCAGTTACTTATTTTTTCTTTTCCTAGATCATCAATTATTATCATGTCTGCATTTGAATATAGCTCGATTAATTCGTTTTCTGACTTCATATTGTCTTTAAATGTTTCCTTTATCATGTCTAATAAAGTTGTTAATCTACCCATTAATACTATCTTGTCATTTTCAATTAATTTATTTGCAATTGACGCTGCTAAATGTGTTTTTCCAACTCCTGACTTGCCCATTATTATCAGTCCATTGGTACATTTGCTTTTAATATTTTTATTTACATAGTCTTTAGCAATTGCTATAGCTAATTCATTTTCTGAATTACTATTAAAATTTTCAAAGTTCAGATTTTGAAATTTCATGCCAATATAATTTTGTTTATATATATTGTTTATAATTTCTCTAAAGTGATTTCTTTTTGCAATTTCATAGTCTTGTTCATCTTTCTTTCTCCAATATTCTTGTGCTTTTTTACAAGTACATCTTTCATATTCAATATTATCTGGAGAAAAATTAGCATATAAATATTCAAGACCAATTGGAGTTAATTTTCTACCACAGTATTCACATTTTTTCAATTTTTTGTGGATAACTTCGTTATATTTTGTATTCTCTGAAACCATTTTTTCTCTCCTCTCTTATATTTTCTTCTTTTCTTATTCTTAATTCTTTTGTATTCTTTTCTTCTTTGTTACTTAACGTTTGAATAACGTTACTTTTTTCTTTTTCACTTTTTAATTTTTCACGATATCTTTTTTGTCTTTCTCTATTTTGCATTTGATATTTTTCATAATTTTCAATACTTTGATACTTGTCCCAATTTTTTATTAGAAATGTTTCCCCTTCTTTTATTAACATTTCTAATTCTAAAAATTTATTTAAAATTTTTTCTATTTTTTTCTTAGATTTTCCCATAATCTTTGAAAAATTTTCTATTGTCATAGGATTATTACCTCCTATTTCTAACCTTCCTTTGTTATTACATTCAACTGCTAATGCAATTAACTGTATCCATACTCTAAAATAAGTATCACCATCAGTTAATTTTAAAATCAACTGAATTTTTCTGTTTGAAAATATGTTGGTTTCTGTTTTAAACCATGGTAATTCATACATAGCCTCCTTTCCTCACTTTCCTTTTAGTTAGTAACTAACTGATTCTTTTTCTTTTCTATTTAGATATTCGTCTAATGCTTGAACTCTAAATAGAAATTTTCCACCAACTTTTGAGCATGGTATTTGCTTTCTTCTTACTAATTGATTAATCAACCAATAAGATATTCCTAAATACTCTGCTGCTTCTTTCATTGTTAGTGTTGTTCTTTGTACTTTTTGTAATTCCATAAAATCACCTCATCTTTCTTTTATTTAAAGTTGACTTTTGTTAACAATTGAATTATACTAATTATAGTTAACTAAAACAAGAATTTTAGTGAAAGTTTTTTAGAAATGATAACAGCTAAAAGCCCTTACTGTACGGATTTTTACTGTTAACACGGAGGAATTAAAATGGCAAAAAACGAATCTTATTCTATAAAATTAAACTTATACAATGGAAAAAATCCTTTTGAATTAAATAAATTTTATTCAATTTCATTTGATACCAGTAAAATAAATTTATCTACTAAACAAACAGAGAAACTTGTAGATCGATTTTATAAAGAAATGAATATAAAAAGAAAAGATGAACTTATGGATGATCTATTTCTTACTTTAATACATAAACAATTTCCAAATTTTCCAGCTAATACATTATTTGTACAAGATATAGAAAAAATAGATTTAGATTTAAAATTAAGCTATGATTATGACAAAATTGCATTAGGAGATAATTTAGTTGGATTTTTAAATTTAGATTTTTATAAATTTGAAGATTTCTTTAAATTTTTCTGTACTTTTATTTTTATGTATTTCAGTAAAATACCTAAAAAGCAATTAAATAAAATATTCAAAGGATTTGATGAAAATATTATTTATATAGATTCAGAAAGACCTACACATATTGTAGAAAAATCTTTATTAAAGGAATGCGCTAAACAACTCTATGAAAGTGAAAAATATTATTTAATAGAAAAACAAAAATTATTTAAAAACTTTGTAGATTATATATTTAATAATAATAAAGAAAAAAGATTATCTAAATTAACTAATGCTCAGAGATTCTATATATATCAAAACATATCAGAAGAAATTAAAAATTTTGCAAATGATTATATTTGTGATTATAAATTAGGCTTTTGGTTTAATGACCCTACTTTTAAAAGCAATATTTTAAATAAAATCAAAGAAACTCTATCTGACCCATTATCTAATGAAGATTTTTTAATAGAAAATATGTTAAAAAATGATCCAGACGGTAAGAAAATTATAGGACATGCATATAACTTTAAAACTAATAACTTATTTGCATATTTCTATATTATCCTTTATCATATTACTTTAAATAATGTTGAATACTTAAAAAAATGTCAAGTATGTGGAAAATATTTCTTCTCTGATAAAAATAATACATTATATTGTAATGGTAAATACTCTAAAGATATTACTTGTAAAGAATATGGAATAAAAACCTCTCAAAAAAGGAAGGAAAATGAAGAACCTGTATATGGTAAATATAGACAAATATATGCCAAAAAGGCAATGATGGTAAAAAGAAATCCAGACATTGAGTATTACAAAACTAACTATGAAAAGTGGAAAAAAGAAGCTAAACAATTTATTAATGATATAAAAGCAGGTAAAAAGACTTATGAAGAATTTAATAAATGGTTAAATATGAATTAATAAAAGAGAATTATTTAGTTATAAGCTCACTAAGTAATTCTCTTTTTCATATTTCTTACTATTATTCATACACCTAGTTGAATATCTAATAGAACCATCTTTTACATCAATAAGATACCTCGTATTAATTATTCCAAAATCATCTGTTCCTTCTCCATCAGTAATATAGACTTTTTCTGTCTTCGAATTATATTTGTCCAAAATTTCATTATTAGGCAAATGAGATGACTTATAATTAGTACATACACAAACAGTATTTTTTGTTAAATCAATTTTTTCAAAAATTTTATCTGATTCTTTAGATCCATGATGAGGTATTTTTATATATAAAATTTCTCCCTGTTTATCTGTCAAATTTATTGTATTGTTCATTATATCACTTGTAAAAAGCATCTTGATTTGACCTATTGTTAATAGCAATGCTATACTATAATCATTTTGTTCTATATCTTGAGGATTCTTTTTGACATTTACAGTAGTTATATTGGAATATGGAGAAATAGCTTTTAATTGTATATTTATTTCTTGTGTATTATAAATAAGTTCTTCACTCATTATATTATCTGTCGGATCAGCTATTTTTTTTAAATTTCCATATAACCTTCTTCCATTTATTCTTTGTTCAGCTATACAAGCCCTTACGTTGTTCGCTAAATCAGTAAGCGATAATGGTTGATCTGTATCTGGATAAAGTATTACTGTATTTTCTTTTGAATATTTTTTAATTATATCTTCCATTTGTTTAATATGATCATCATGATAATGAGAAACGCAAATATAATTTATATATTCTTCATCCTTCTTTAATTCTCCTAACAACTCCATAGATCTATTATAATCCGTAGCATAACAGTCAATTAATATATCTTTTAAATAATCTCCTTCTAAAGTTTTAATCCTAATATATATACTTTCCCCTTTTTTTTCATATCCTATTACATATATATCTACAATAAATTTATCTATTTCTTTATTAAAATATATTCTATTCATATAAAAAAACCTCATTATCTTCTATAATTGTGTATTTTGATAATTTTATTGAAGCATTTCCTTGTATATGTTTTGGTATAAATTTCATTGTATATACCTGTTCTTTAGGAAATTCCAAAAAAAAATTTTCACTTTCATTTTTCGATATAAAATTATTCTTTCTTTCCATATTTAGCTCCATGTATAATTCCTATATTCTTTATTTCTGACTCAAACTCTTCTTTATTTTGTTTAGTCATAATATCTAAAAATTCTTCCTTTAATTGTTTTATATAAATATCAAAATCTTTTTGTTTTAAATTTAAAATTTCTGTTTTTATTTCCTCTAAAGAATCAATTTGTTGCTGTTTGCGTATATAGCTATCAACATCTATAATATATCTATATACATCATGAGATTTACCATCTTGTTCCTTTATAGTACCATAATCTAATACTTTGTTTAAATTATATCCGTTTTTTCCGTCTTTTTCTAAAGGTGTATATGATATTTGATATTTTGACTCCATATTTGAATCAATTTCTTCTAGGAAATTATCTTTTAAAATTTGTTTTAGTTTAGAAATATTTTTCTCAATGTATAACGAATTAAATTTTCTAATACCTAATCTTTGTATTTTTGGGTCAAACTTAAAAACTTCTTTTAACAATTTTAGATATAATTCAGTATCATCATTACTACCAGCATAATCATTAAAATCTTTTCTCTCATATAAGAAAAAATTTTGATTTATAACAAATCTTATTCCATCATTTTGACTACTAAATTCAAAATTATTTTTCATATCAATCTTTTGTTCAATAAAGTCCTGTGTTATTAACTTTTCAGGATCTGAAATATTTAAATTAATGTCGTAATTATTAATTTTCCTATATTTATATTCGTCACCTAGTATTTCAGAAACTTTTCCAACAATATTTTCAATTTTTTGTTCTTCTATAGTTAAAAAATCAAGTCTAACAATTATTGATTCTAATGTATTATTTCCTTTAAAATCATTTCTATTATATCTTTTTAATTCTCCCATAATTCCACCTCTGCTAATAGTTATATTATCATAAAACTATTTTTTTGTGAATATATTTAGTAATTTTATTTAATTATTTATAGCATTATATTATATATATATTGCATATTATGTCGAATTTTGTAATTTTCGATAAATTTTCCTATTTGCTTGCATTTTGTTAACTATTATGGTAATGTATAGTTAGTTAACAAAAGATGCTTTCTCTCCCACCCATAGTTATACCTGAAAGGAGGTGAAAAAGGTAATGGCTGGGAGTATTGAAAAAAGAGGAAAAGATAGTTACAGGTTAGTATGTACAAATGGCTATGACTTAAATGGAAATATAATTAAACATACAAAAACAATACATGGAACTAAAAAAGATGCTCAAATAGAACTTGCTAAATTTGTAGCTGATGTTCAAAACGGTCTTGTGATTGAAGGAAAATCCCTTAAATTTTCTGAATTTACAGAAATATGGAAAAGAGATTATGGTTCAAAAGAACTTGCACCTTCAACATATAAAAGATATTGCAGAATGTTAGAAACAAGGATTCTTCCCTACTTTGGACATTTCTATATTAACAAAATTAAACCTACAGATATTATGCAATTTTATGATTTACTAAGTAGAGATACACAATTAGTTAGGAAGAAAAGTAATAATGGTAAGAAAACGATAAAACCTTTATCTGGTAAAACAATATTAGAGCATCATAGACTACTTCGTGCAATGCTACACAAAGCTATATATTGGCAATTAATTGTATCTAATCCAGCAGAAAGAGTTCAACCACCTAAAGCAATGAAACCTAAAAGAAAATATTATGATGATGAACAATGTAAAATACTACTAGAAAATTTAACAGAACTTGGTGAAGAACAAATAAAATACAAAGTTGCAATTATATTAACAGTATTTACTGGTGTCAGACTTGGTGAACTTATGGGGTTAGAATGGCAAGATGTAGATTTTAAAACTGGTATAGTAAGTATAAATCGTTCTAGTCAATATTTAGCAGACAAAGGTGTATTTACAAAAACACCTAAAACAGAAAGTTCTATTAGAGAAGTAGCAATTCCTGATTTTGTCGTTTCTTTGCTTGAAGAATATAAGTTATGGTATAATGATCAAAAATTGTTCTATGACGAATTATGGACGAATTCTAATAGGTTATTTGTACAAGCTGATGGCAAACCTATGCACCCTTCTACAATTAGTAAATGGTTTGTAAAATATGTAGCACAAATAGGACTACCTGTAATTAACTTTCACGGATTAAGACACACTAATGCTACACTTTTAATATCACAAAATATTGATGTAGCAGTAGTAGCAGCAAGATTAGGTCATGCACAAATTACAACAACATTTAATTTCTATGTGCACCCTATTATTTCTCATAATAGAAATGCAGGAAATGTATTACAAAACTTGTTACTACAAAAAAACTAGTCTAAAATCTTTTTTCAAATTTCACTAAAGTGATTTAAAAAGTCATTAAATTTTTCACGATAAAAAAAGTAAAAGACTACTAAATATAAAATTAGGTTTCCCATAGTCTGTTACTGAAAATTTATTAGAAATATCAATGTTTTTTGAGGATTTCTTCCCCAATTTTTCCCCAATTCTACATAATAATGCTATTTTTAAGCATTATTGTAAACTGATTGAAGAATATAAAAAATCGCTACAACTCAGATAGCTGTAACGATATATGCTTTGGTTGCGGGGGCACAATAAATAGTTTATATTTAGCCTATAATGGGACTTTTGTTTAGTATATTGTTTAGTTGCAAAAAATTAAAATAAATTACTAAAAATTCATATAAATTAACACAAGTGAAAAATACAACATTGGCACACGTCTTAATAGATTTTGTAAACTATGCAGCAGATGAAATCTGCTACATAGCTGACAAAATCTCATATATAGAAAAATACGAGCATATCTTGCGAGAATTTTTCTATCACGCTAAAGATATTGAATTTTATTTTGCGAGCGAGAGCAAAGCAAAATAAATTGAATATCTAGCGTGCAGGCAAATATGTTTAATAAAATCGTAAGATTTTGTTAAATATATTTGCTTGAAAAGGGTTATTAGGGGAATTTTTTCCCTTAATCACACAGAACTTCTGCTGAAGTTCTAGTGTGTTAGAACTTCAAAAAGTTAGTTAGAGAAAAATCAAGGAGGTATTTATTTTGTCTGAGCCATCGTAGGCTATCTTATAAAAAAGGAATATAAAAAAATGAGTTATGCTATTATTAGAAATGCAAATTATAAAAAAGATAATCTATCAGGACTATACAAACATAATGAAAGAAAAAATACTAATTATTCTAATAAAGATATTAACAAAAATAATTCTATAAAAAATTACTCACTTAAACAATGCAATACAACTTATTCAAATGCTATTAAAAAGTTAATTACTGAAAATAATCTGCAATGTAGAATAACAAGCTATACTAATATCGCCTGTGAATTTATAATTACATCTGATAAAGAATTTTTTGAAAGAATTGGAGAAGAGGAAACTAAAAGATATTTTCAAGCTTCATATAATTTTGTTGCAAATTATAAAGGACTTGGCGAAAAATACATACTATCTGCAAAAATACATAATGACGAAAGTACTCCACATCTTCATTTAGTTTTTGTTCCAGTTATTCATAAAAAAGATAAAAATGGAAATGAAATAAATAAAATTGCTTGTAGTGAATATTGGAAAGGTAAAGATAGCTATAGAAAATTGCAAGATAACTTTTATAAATATATTACTGAAAATGGCTTTGATTTAGAGCGAGGTAAAAACACTTCTGTTGAACATTTAAGTACAGAAAAACTAAAACAAATAACAAATTACGAAAATATTAAATATGAACTAACACAAGAAAAAATAAAACTATTAGAAATACAAAATAAAGATTTAATATTAGCTCAAAATCAAGAGTTAGTAAGATACTATAATAAACTAAAATTACAACTATCTAAATCATATAATGCTATAAATAATATAGACAAATTAAAAAGAGAAAATACTAGTTTAAGATATGAAAATCAAGAATTAAAAAACGAAAATTACAAACTGAAAAATTATATTGAAAAAACTTTTGAAGTTGTAAAACACCTTTTTGATTTTCCTATTGATAGATTTAAGAAGTTAGTTGATAATTTTACTAAAGCTTTAACTCATTACAAATAAATATTGTTAAATAGCTTTTATATACAAATTCCGTGTGGTTTAGCTCCACACGGAAAAATTTTCTCAGTTTTAAACTGAAAATTTACACACTAATCTTGACAAGCTTTTGATAAGCTCTTTATTTTTTACACAAAATTTCTTACACTCTCCACTCTCTATTTTTCAAGTGTTAAATTGACAGAAGATTGAAGAGAAACTAGAGGGCAAAGCGCAAGGGTGTTACCACGATCCCAGTTGTCAATATAACCTCCGTTGCCACTCTTCACACATAGCAGGTCCCAAGCACCACCAGTTGAAGGAGACGCCAACCAGTATCCCTTATTCGTTCCTGGGTAATACATAGAGTCTATTGCAGTATCTGTATAAACTGAATTTAATGATGTCCATAAAGCAAAACCGACATGCTCCCCTGGTCCTACTTTGTAGCCATTAGTACTTGTTGTGTATTGGTAAAATAGCTTTGTTCTTGTTCCTGCTGTTATTGTACTAGTTTTAGGTGTATCTCCTCTTAATCCATAATGGGTATTATAACTATCCATCATCATCTCTAGACTTGGTGTTCCTACTATATAATTTATACTACTTGACATTGATGTATCTTTTAAATTTGTCCAATTATTCGTGTTGGTTAACCATGTTACTGCTTTCATATTTCCATTTGTTGCTGTTGGTGGTGTTACTCCACTTTTATATAGTTCTGGGTTTAGATTTTTTATTTTTATATTTGTCTCTGTTGCTGCTGTTGTATCAAGTTGCAAGAAATAATTATTACTTGTACAATCTGCTTTTAAGTATATCGTTCCTGCCCCATCTCCATATTTATTATCAAAATCAACATAATATAATCTATATTTTGATGACACTGTATAAGCTTTTTCATCTATTGTTACTGAGGTTGCTCCTGTATAATTGATTACTACTTTTCCTAAATAATTTCCTACATTATCCTTTGTTAAAGTTATTTTTTCTGTTCCTACTAATACCGGAATTCCATCTGCTGTACTTCCACCTGCTGTTCCATTTATTTTGCTATCCAACCAATTACTTAATTCTTTTATTCCTTTTTCGTCATTTTCTTTCGCCTTATCCATTGCATTTTGTGCTTCTTTTGCTTTTTCTATTATCCCACTATTTCCAAATAGTGCATTCACACTTACTCCTGCTAAGATTAAAAGTACCACAATAGTTACTACTAACGCAATTAAAGTAATACCATTTTCTCTTGAGTAATTTCTTTTGTTTTTTGTTTTCATTTTTTCTTTGTACCTTTATATGATATTCTTCTATCATACCCTTTCTTTCTATTTTTGGCATTTTAAATGCTATATATTTTTTAATATTAAAATCTGTTTTACATCAGCCCCTTTAATTTTCTATCCTAAAAAGTATTCTTTGAGATATTTAAAAACACAAAAAGGACAAGCGCCCTAAACATTTCCATGCTTAGTGCTTGCCTTTAATATGCTTAATAAAGCTAATTTCTTAGCTTGTTTATTATTTGTTAAAATTACGACTCTCTCTCTCTCTCTCTCTCTACTGTTGCAATGGTTTTGACGTCTTCCATATTTTGTGCCTCTTTCTATACTTTTTCCTTTGATTTTTTCTGTTTTTATAATACTATAACAAGTTTTACTTTGCAATAGTTTTAGTGAATTTTTACATATTAAGTTAGTTGTTTAGTAAATCGAAATTTTTTAAATAATTAAAAAAAATTCAAAATAGTGAAAACTATTAATACTCTAGTGAAATACGATTTTTATAAATTAAAGAAAATTTTTATCAATTAAAAGCAATAAAATAGCCCGTATCCTTAGATACAAGCTATTTATAACGATTTTTCATTGGTTGCGGGGGTAAGACTCGAACTTACGACCTTCGGGTTATGAGCCCGACGAGCTGCCAACTGCTCCACCCCGCGATGTATTTAGTTTTCTTAACCTTTATTAGTATACTTCTTTTTTTTAGTATTGTCAATACATATCCGTAAAAATTCTTGATTTTGTAGCATGAGCTCAGCTTTTTGCTTCACTCACACTACAATTTTATGCTATTTTACCATTATATATTCCTTTATGTTTTCAAATTTTGATTCTCCTATTCCTTTTACTTCTTGTAATTCGTCTATTGATGTGAATTTGCCGTTTTGTTCTCTGTATTCTATTATTTTCTTGGCTATTGATGGACCTATTCCAGGTAATTGTTCAAAGTCTTCTTGTTTCGCTTCATTTATATTCACTTTTTGCCTTTTCCCTCTTTCAACTTTATCTTCTACAATTACATTGTTCCCGCTTCCCGCCGTTATATACACTTTTTCTCCACTTATTTCTTTTTCGTTTTTGTTGGGGATATATATTTTTTGTCCATCTGATAGCACAAATGCTAAGTTGACTTCGTCTAAGTCTGCATTTTCTGTAACTCCTCCTGCTGCTTCTATTGCGTCTGCAATTCTTGCTTCATCCGGCAGTTCTTTTATTCCCGGTTCTTTTACCTCTCCTGTTATATGCACTATTATTGTGTCTCCTTTGTATTCTTCTGTATCTGTCTTTACAAAATCATTCATATCAAATTCTTCATATTGGTTATTTTTTATAATGAAATATGTTGCTATTCCAACAATTACAGCTAGTATAACAATTCCTATAATTATTTTTTGTTTTTTATTTAAATTTTCTATCATAATATCCTTTCTAAAACTTGAATTTTTTTCAGTTTTAATATATATTTATATTTGACATTTAATATAATAAATTTATAGGAGAAATTTCATGAAAAAACTCAAGTTTACGCTTTTTATTTTTATATTTTTAATACTGTTCATCATTTTTGCACCTCCTTGTTTTGCTGATAGTGATTTAAAGACTTATTGTCCATCATCTATTTTAATGGAAACTAGTACTGGTAAAATTCTTTATGAAAAGAATGCTAATGAGGTAAGCTTTCCTGCAAGTACTACTAAAATTATGACTGCTATCTTAACTGTTGAAAATTGCAAACTTGATGATGTTGCAACTGTTAGTCACAATGCTGTTTATTCAATTCCTTATGATTACACTCATGCTAGTTTAAAAGAAGGCGAGGAACTTACTATTGAGCAACTTTTATATGCTCTTATGATTCCTTCTGCAAATGATGCTGCAATTGTTTTAGCTGAGCATATTTCTGGTAGTGTTGAAGAATTTGCTAAATTGATGAATAAAAAGGCTAAAGAACTTGGTTGCAAAAATACTCATTTTGTTAATCCTAATGGTATTCATAACAAAAATCATACTTCTACAGCTTATGATTTGGCTTTAATGGGACAATATGCCATGAAAAATGAGACTATTAGAAAGATTGTTAGTACTAAGCAATTTACTTTGCCTACTACTAATAAATACAATAAGACAGACCGAATTTTTAATAATACTAATGATTTATTAAGTACATATAGTAGATACTATTATGAAGGCACTACTGGTGTAAAAACCGGATATACTGGTGAAGCTGGTAACTGTATCGTTGCTTCTGCAAAGAAAAATGGCTTTGAAGTTTTATTGGTTGTTCTTGGCGGAAAATCTACTAGCAAAGGCTTAAGTGAAAGATATTTAGATTGTAAAACTTTATTTGATTATGCTTTCGATAATTATTCGATAAAAACTTTAAATGAGAAAAATAGTGTTTTGCAGCAGGTTACAGTTTATGGAGCCACAAAAGAAACTCAAAATCTGAACGTACTTGTAAAAGATGATATAAAGATTTTCGCTGATAAAAAACTTGATATTTCTACTCTAACTCCTGAAATTAACATAGATAAAAAACTTAAAGCACCTATTGCAACTAATAGTGTGGTTGGAAAAATAACTTATTCCTATGATGGTGAAGAATATTCTTCTGATTTAATTGCAGAGACTCAAGTTATTGCTTCAGGCTTTTTACCAATATTACTTAGAGTTATGCTAATTATTATTGTTTTATATTTATTATTCTTACTTCTAAAACCATCTAAGAAGAAAAAGAAAAAAACATATAAAAAGAAATCTAAAGGTGGAAATTATAAATTTACACAATTTAGTAATTTAAAGTAAAAGGACACTAAATTAAATTTAGTGCCCCTTTTTTATTTATCTTTTCCTAAAATAATTGTAATATTAACATCTGTACTTTCTCCAACAGATACTGTTTGAGTTTGTACTAATAATTTTAATTCTTCAATTGCCGAATTTTCAACGTCTCCCCTATTTATAATAACGCTATTATCAACATTTGAAGTTTCTTCTGTTGTAATATCAGTATATCCTGCTTTTTTTAATCTATTTTCTATTCTTTCTAATTTAACACTGCTTCCACTACCATTTAAAATTTCTATTTTTATTTTTTCTTTATCAATTCCAGTAGTATCAACACTGCTTGTGTCTATTTCTTCATCTTGTAATTCTGGATTTAAAAACATCTTATCTATTAATTTTGCTGTTTTGCTTTCATTTGCTGTGTACATCCACCATCCATTGCATTTTTCAGATTGACCTGGCAAATGCTCTGTTCTTAAATTGTCTGAATTGAATTCTGCTATATATGGAACATAGTCTTTAATAACATCAAAGCTAATATTAGTTTCAACATATTTTTTTGCTATATCAATAAATTCGTTTATTTTAAATATGTTTTCTATTTTTAATGTTTGTTTTGCTAAAGCTTTAAGGAAGTTTCTTTGAGTTTTCATTCTTCCTATGTCTTCGATTCCATATTCTGCTGGATATGTAGAACCATCACTATTATGTCTAAATCTAACTACTTGTTCTGCTTTGTCTCCATCTAATTTTTGAACTCCTGCTTTTAAGTTTATATATAGTCCTTGTTTTTTGTCTGTGTATTTCATGTCTATTGGAACATCAAATGTTACTCCACCTATTGCCTCAACTAATGCTTTAAATGCTTCTGTATCAACTTTTATATAATATTTTATATCTAACCCTGTTAATTCATTTATTTCTTTTAAAACATTTTCTGGACCTGTTTGATATACAGCATTTATCTTGTCCCAAGGTGTTGCTGTATTTTTGTTATTTCCTATAAATGTATCTCTTGGTATTGATAATATAGATGCTTGTTGTTTCTGAGGATCATATTCTGCTACCATTATTGTATCTGTCAAGTTTTGGCTTTGACCCAATAATACAGCGTAAATTTTAGGTAATGTTTTAACTGTTTCTTGATCATGACCAACTGCAGTAGCTAATAGTCCTTTTAATCCTCCACCGTTTTTATGTACTTTATATGCAAATATTCCTCCTATTACTAATAAAAGTAATACTAATACTAATAATATCTTCTTTCCTATTCCTTTTTTCTTCTTCTTCGTTTGTTTCAATTTATTCACCTTTTTCTAAAATATTTTACAATCTTAATAATAACAAAAATCTTGCCAAATAGCAAGATTTTTAGTCAAATTTTAAAATATAATTTTTAATAACAAATTGTTGTTATACATTGTGCTTCCTATGTATGATTTTTGTAGTCCTTCGATAATTCCTGTTTCACTCATCATTGGACTCGCAAATGAAATTATTGCTAAAGCTACATAAATTATTACTAGAGATTGTAATATTCCAAATATAATTCCACCTAATTTGTCACACTGTTTAATTACAGGTAATTTCGTTAATAAATTAGCTAATCCTTTAACTAATAGTAATATTATTTTACTAACTATAAATAGTGCAATTGCTACAGCAATGTTTATAATCATAATTGCTACTTCTCTTGCTGTTGAATCTACTATTGCTGTTTTAGCTTCGTTTCCAGCTTTTTCTACTGCATTATTTATATAATCTGTAATAACTTCTGGCATATTTTCTTTTTGTGTCTCATCATTTGTTTTTTCTTCGTCTTTTAAAATACTTTGTCTAATTGCTTGTTCCAAGTTTTCATCCCAATCTGTTTTATCAATTATGAAGTTGGAAATTGGTTTAAATAATATAAAAGCAATTATTAATGCTAGTACAAATGATACTATTTTTAAAAGTGATCCTGTTAATCCTTTATGATATCCTACTAAAACACATAACGCAATTATTGCAATTATTACTAAATCAATTATTATACTCATTATAACCTCCTATAAATTAACTATTTCAATTTTATCACTGTAAATAATTCCAGCCACTCCATCTCCTAGTATAATTTTTTCTATTACCTGTGAAGATGAATATCTTTTTATAAGCCAAGCATTTGTTTCAACAAAGTATACCTCATTTCCTAGGTTAACTGCTATTACATTGTTGTTTGATACAACTGATTTTGCTACTTCCTCGATAGTATATACATTTTCTTTTCCATTTGAGGTATTTTGCATCTCTATAATAGTGTCTGCTCTAAATAAACTGGTCGATTTTTCATATGTTCTAAATACATAATTACTAAGTTCTATGTCTGCAAATGTGATTTTAGGATTATCTTCATTTAATTTTGTAAGCTCCACATCCACACCCGTTTCAAATTTATGAATACTATCATCATACATACATATTAGTCTACTTTTATCTTGATATTTAATTCTTAAAATTAGACTGCCTTGTACTGCATTATACTCATATTTTGGTTCTGTATTTTTTTCTTTTACGTCCTTTATTGATATTATTTTTATATTCGATTGTATTGTTGTTCCTGAGTTATTCACTTCTGCATAAGCAAATTCTGCATTGTCCGGTGATACGCAAGCATCTACTGCAATTGTCTTTGATAAATATGTTTTAAATAACTCATTTCCTTTTTCGTCATATGTAATAATCACAGATTTATATGTAGTTCCTGTTACTATTGCGCTTACATATCCATTTTTATTAACTGTAACTTTGTCTAGATTTCCATCTACACTTTTTTCCCATATAACATGGTCTTCTGATATCAAATATAATCTTTGTCCATTATTTTCACCTATTGCTAAATATCTTCCTTCTACATCATAAATAGGATTATTTATTTCAATTTTTACATCTTTTTCTTTTTTTCCTGAAGCACTATATTCATTTAAAGTATTTTCAGCTAATATGCAAATATATTTTCCATATGTAAATATATTGGTATTTGATTTATAATCTATGTCAATTGTTGGAACATTTTCTTCTGTTACATCCTTACGAAAAATGTATTTATCCATAAAATTTCTAAAGTTTTTGTTTGAATTATATATAACCATTATGGTAGCTATAATTATAGCTAATACGAACACTGCAATTATTATATATATTTTTTTCTTATTTAACCTTCTATCTTTTCTAAATTTTATTACTTTGTCCATAGTTTTATTCCTTTTTATTTTTATATGTTAAATATATACTAATTTGCATTAAATTACAAGTGGTTTATTTAATGTTTCAATCTCAAAATCTTGAATATTTGCACAAGACCTAATACTCCAAATATTGGGTATAGCAGATTTACTAAGTTTGAAAAGCCTATTGGTACTACTAGAATGGAAGTTAGGCATATTATTATTGTTCCTACTTTATATCGTTTGTTTGGCAAACTTTTTAGAAATCCATATCCTGATGATATTGCAGTTGTGAATATTGCAATTAGAATTACTATTCCATAAATTATTGAATGGATATTCCCAAAATCTTTAGTTATTTGTATCATAGGAAGTTCTAAATTTTGAGCATAGTTAATTCCTTTTAATAACAAAAAGAAAAGTATTAGTCCAATTACCGATAAAATAATTGCGCACCATATGCTTACTTTTTTTATCTTATTTTTTTCATTCATATAATTGCCCAGCTCTATTAGAATTGGAATTAGTAAGATACTGTTATAGCTTGCATATAATATGCTACTAAATAACCAGCCCCACTGGTAATTTACAATAATATTATTTTCAAAATATGTATTTGTAAAACCTAAATTTTTTATTCCTAGATAAAATATAAAAGCACATAAGAGCGGTATAAGTATGGTATTTATATACACTATTCCTTTTGTATCATTTATAAATGTGATATAGCATAATATTGCCATTATTACTGCAGGTATGTATATTAAAATTCCAAATTCTTGGTTGAAATATGCTGAAAATCCAGCTACCATAATATAAAATGATACTAATAAAAATCCTTGTATCATTATTTGCATAATCTTATTTATTTTTTTATTTGAACTTATATTTTCTAAAAATTCTGAATATGTATGTATTTTTTTATTTTTTACTATTTGAAAAACTTTGTAAATAATAATTCCTGTTAATGCACAAGAAATTATTAAACCTAAAATTCCCATTGTTCCATATCTATTAAAAAATAAATAAATTTCCTGTCCTGAAGCAAACCCTGCTCCTATCATTGTACCTATTATTACAAAAATGGTTTTCAAAATATCTCTCATAAAAAAGCTCCCTCATAAAATATATGAGGAAGCTCCTAAAATTATTTCTTTCTTCTTCTAACTTGCCATATTACAATTCCTAAAATAACTATAAATATAGGAATACCTATAATAACCACTAGTATAGTCCTTAATTGGCTAGTTGTAACATCATATGTTGTAACTGTTTCACCAGATTTACGAATTGTAATATTATCTTCTCTTTCAGTCAAATATGATACTGCATTTAATAATACATCTTTATTATTGCAAAATTCTATTGCATATCTATAATATGTTCCCATTGGTATTTGTGCATTTGTAGCAAAAGCTGTATTGGCAAATACTATCAATTTTGATGTTTTATCATCATTTATTTTTTTGGTAAGCATTGCTGCAACTGTAGCTCCTGAAGCATCTTCATCGCTTGAAATTCTGTTAGAACTGCTTGCAGTTAAATCTGTTCTATAAAATGCCTTATCACTTGCAGTTGCTAAAGTTTCCATAGTAACATTTTTCTTTTCTAATTCTTCAGATGATGCAAAAGTTAATTTACCAGATGTCATCATGCACACATTTAATTCCATATTAACATTTTTTACAAGTTCAGAATTAGTATTTATTGATTCTATTATGTATACAGGTGCACCTGATACCATCTTGTTGCTATCACCTTCTATAATAAATCCGTTTGAGTTTTTTATTCCATATTCATCTAATACTTTTTGGAAGTTTGGAGTTTTTATATTACCTAAATTTGAATCTAATAATAATAAAATTTCTCCACCATTTTTTATATATTTTAGTATTTCGTCTCTTTCTTTTTGGTCAATGTCCTCTTTTAGTGCTGTAATAACTAACAATTTGCAATCTTCTGGTACACTTCCTTTAGTTAATAAATTTATAAACTCAACTTCGTTTGCCTCAGCAGTTAATGAACTTTCCAAATATTCAAAATATCCATCATTATATAAATTATGTCCTGTTAAAAAGCAGATTTTAGGTTTTACATTTGTAGTAACATCTAAAATTGCATTTGTTATTGCTTCTTCTGTTACATCTATTTGTTCATATGTGGTATAGTCATATGTATATAAATCACTTTCTTGTAATAATTTAGATTTTGTTTTGCTTTCTATCATAATGAATGATGATGCGTCAGAAACTCCAAATTCAGTTTTCCAACTTGTTTTGTCTGTTAAATTATCTAGTTTTTCAACCTTGATATTCTTATTTAGATTTGCATATTTATATGCAAAATCATTTACATAGTCATACATGTTATATATTGAAATTGTAATTTCTTGATCTAGGTTTCCTAACTTATCTTTTGTTGCTTGTGATATAGAGTAAATCTTGTCTTTTGTAAAGTCTAAGTCTGTAATATTAGCTTTCTTTATTCCGTAGCTTATAGCCCAAAATGCACATATTATAATTGCAAATAGCAAAATTGTAAGTGCAATACTTTGTAGCCATTTCTTTTTTATAATTTCTATAAATTTTTTTCCCATGTTTTAAGCTCCTTTCTATTTTACTGATTTTTTTCTTTGCATAATAATAATTGTAAATAATACAAACATTATTGCAATTCCCAACAAATTAAATACTTCTGTTATTGATATAAGTCCAGCTGGGAATTTTTGATAATTGCTCATTAAATCAATAATAGAAAAGCTATCATTTACGCTTGGTAAGAACCATGAGCCTACAAAAAATATTATTGTAATAACTGCTGCAATAATTTGATTTTCTGTTAAACTAGAAATAAACATTCCTATTGCAATTGCTGCCATTGCTACTAATAAAAATCCTAGCATCATTACAAGTGTTGGTACAAGGTTTGGTGCCTTAAAAAAGCATAAAATCCCATAATATATAAGTGAAAATATTAAAGTTATTATAATTACACTAATTGCTGCAAAATATTTTCCAAGTACTATTTCTGTAATACTTCTAGGTGATGTTAGTAATAATTGTTCTGTTCCATTTTTTCTTTCTTCCGCAAACATTCTCATTGTAAGAATTGGAACGATAATGAGTAAACCATATCTTGCTGTAGCAAAATATAAATTTCCCATATCATATCCACCTACACTAACTGTTGTTAGGTAAAAGAACAAGCTAAATAATAATAAAAATAAACCTATTGTTATATATCCTGTTGGAGATAAAAAATAACTTTTTAATTCTTTTTTATAAACTGCAAACATTATTCTTTTCCTCCTTTTTTATTTTTTTCTTTCCTCTTTTGCTCTTTTTTCTCAAGCTTTTTTTGTTTCTTTTCTTCTTTTATTTCTTCAGGCTCTTGCTTTGCTGAATCAATTAATTTTATAAACGCATCTTCAAGTGTTGATTCATCTTTCTTAAGTTCAAAAATTGTAATTTCTTCTTTTGGTAAAACTTCAAATAATTTCTTTCTTAAATCAACATTTTCTGCTGAAGTAACAGAGTATTGCTTTGTGCCATCCTCATTATCTTTTATCATTTTTATTTCTTCTATTTCTGATATTTTTTCTTTTAGTTTTGGCATATTGTTTTTAGTGTCTTCAACAGTAACTAATATTGTATTTTTTTCTTTTGTCTTATTTTCTAAGTTTTCAGGAGTATCTATTGCCACAATTTTTCCATGGTTTATGATAATTACTCTTTCACAAATTTGGCTTACTTCTGATAAAATATGGCTACTTAAAATTACTGTATGTTTTTTTCCAAGCTCTTTTATTAAATTTCTAATTTCAGTAATTTGTTTTGGATCAAGTCCCACTGTAGGTTCATCTAAAATAATGACCTCAGGATTTCCTACTAATGCTCCTGCCATACTTACTCTTTGTTTATAACCTCTTGACAAATTTCTAATCAACTTGTTTTGAACATCTTTTAATCCTGTTTCCTCTATAGCCTTTTCAACTTCTTGCTTTCTTTCTTTTGATCTTACGCCTCTTAATTCCGCCATGTAATTTACAAATTCTTTAGCAGTTAGTTCTGTGTATAGTGGAACTCCTTCTGGCATATAACCAATTTGTTTTTTGGCTTTTTTAGATTTTCTTACAATGTCAAATCCATTGATAATAATTTGACCATCTGTAGGTTCAATAAATCCTGTTATCATATTCATTGTTGTAGTTTTTCCAGCTCCGTTAGGTCCTAAAAATCCAACGACTTCGCCATCTTTAATTTCAAAACTGATATTATCAACGGCTTTGATATTAGGATATTTTTTTGTGACATTTTTAACCTCTATCACTTTAGATTCCTCCTTTTTCTTGTTTCCGTATGCTTTTATACTTTGCTTATCTTATCATTATCTTATTTTCATATCAATATTTTTATAAATATTTCACATAGAATTTACATTTTTGAATATAAATCAAATCAAAGAGGTGCAATTTTATGGAATTTATTTATCCATTTTTTATATCATTTGCAATAGTGTTTATAAGTGAACTTGGAGATAAAACTCAGTTATTAGTTTTATCTTTTTCTGGAAAAGACAAAACTTTTAAAATATTATTAGGTGTTGCTATTGGTTCTTTTTTTAGTCATGGTTTAGCAATTTTATTTGGAAGTGGTTTAGCTCTTTTAAAAAATGAGTTTTTGCATCATTTAATTGAAATAATTACATATTCTTCTTTTGTGTTAATGGGAATTTTAACTCTCCTTCCTAAAAAAGAAAAATTAACAATGCAAGACTCTTCTAAAGAGGGTTTATTATCTAAGATCTCAAGTTTAAGAATAAATTATTGTATATTAATTGCGTTGTGTATAATGATTGGAGAACTTGGAGATAAAACTTTTTTAGCCTCAATTGGTCTTGGAGTACAATATTCAAATTATAAATTTTCGCTTATTTTAGGTGCAATTTCTGCAATGGTAGTATGTGATTTTATTGCAATTATTTTTGGTAAATTTTTAAATAAACATATTTCTGAAAATGCAATGCAAAAACTTTCCGGCGTTTTATTTTTAATTTTCGGATTTATTGGTTTTATTTCAATGTGAAATTGATTTTTTTGTTTTCTCGTGTTATAATTATATGGTCAAAATAAATAGAAAGAGGAATATAATTATGACAAGTAAACAAAGAGCTTATTTAAGAAGTCTAGCAAATTCAATTGACCCTATTTTTCAAATTGGAAAAGCAGGTTTGTCTGAAAATTTATTAAAACAATTAGATGACGCAATAGAAGCTAGAGAATTGATAAAAATAAATGTATTAGAGTCTTCTGGTGAAGACGTAAAGGCTTTAGGAAATGAAATTGCAGATAGTATAAATGCTATTTGTGTTCAAACTATGGGAAATAAAATAACTTTATATAGAGCTAGAAAGAAAAATCCGATTATATTATTAGATTAAATACTATAATTTTTTATAGTATTTTTACAATTTTTATTGACACATGCTTCAAATCGTGTTATTATAATATTTGTTACAGAAACTATCTTAATCGGGTCAGTAGCTCAGTTGGATAGAGCACAGGCCTTCTAAGCCTGGGGTCGGGGGTTCGAATCCCTTCTGGCTCACCATAAAAACACACAAAATATCAATGTTTTGTGTGTTTTTTGTTGCAAAAATAATGCAATAAATCTTTTAAAATTAATGTTTTAAGAGTGTTACTTAAAATAAAATTTGCATTTCTTATGTAAACGTGGTATAATAAGAGTTGCAAAACTTTTTTAATACAGGAGGATTTTATACATGTTGACGAGAATTGATAAAAAAATCGGGTGCACACGGTGCATACGTTCGCACTGTGTAAACAAAGGGCATCAGAATGCCAAACAGGATTATTCCTGCTATCAGGCATCTGGGTGTGCAAGTTGCAACTTGCACAGTGTTTGTGCCAGTCCTACAAAAGATAGTGAAATTTTTGAACTTTCCTCGCGTGTGAGCAATAGTTGGGATATTCCCTGCTGCTATGTCAAGCCCACATGTGAAAATTGTTTCAAATCTTCGCACTGTCAGAATGCTGGTACAAAAAGTTTCGAATTAAATCTCGAAGAACCGGCGAATCCCACTTGCTTTAGCAAGTATCACTCTATTAAGTGATTCGGGGAACAACATGTAATCGCAGTCAGAAATTTCTGACTGTGATTTTTTTGTGTTTTATTAATCTACTCAGTTCTAAATTTTGAATCTTGTGCATATAATGTAAATATTACATATATAAGGAGGATTATTTTATGAGTGTGCAACTTGAGAAAAAGTCCAAGCAACAAAGCAATAAAACATCTGCAAGTATGGAAATTACTTGTGCTTTGTATCAAACTGAAGCCTGCCCTTTTCCCACAACTTGTGATGGCAAAAATCGGCAGTGCAATGCTTGGAAAGACCATAGCAGCAAATAAACCTCAAAAAAGCTCTCGAAATGAGAGCTTTTTATTCTATGCATTTTTCCAAAATGCTTCATATCCTCTGTGTGCTTCATATAAATCTAATTTACTTGTAACTTCATAAGGTGAGTGCATTGAAAGTACTGGTACACCACAGTCAATAACATCTATTCCTTTATTTGCTAAGATATATGCTATTGTGCCTCCACCTCCAATGTCAACTTTTCCAAGTTCAGCAATTTGGTATCTAACATCATTTTCTTCAAATATTTTTCTAACTTCTGCGACAAATTCTGCATTTGCGTCAGATGCACCAGACTTTCCTCTAGCACCTGTATATTTATTTAGTCCAATTCCTCTTCCTAAATATGATGCATTGTTCTTTTCTGAAACACTTGCATAAATTGGATCTAGTCCAGCATCAACATCTGCTGATAACATTTTAGAATTACAGAAAACTTTTTCTAATAAATTAGGTCTATTTACTCCTAATTTATTTAAAATTTCTGATATAAATGTATCAAATACATGTGATTCCATACCTGTATTTCCCATACTTCCAATTTCTTCTTTGTCAGATATAATACAAACTGCTGTCTTAACAGGATTTTGTATTTTCATTAAAGCTGTTAAAGACGCATAAACACATATTTTGTCATCTTGACCATAACCTGCAACCATACTGTTATCAAATCCCATACTTCTACAAGGCATTGCTGGTACTAATTCAATTTCTGAACTTAATAAATCCTTTTCTGTTATTCCATATTTTTCATTTAAAATATTTAAAATATTTAATTTTACAGAATCAGCTATTTCGCTACCTATTGGCATACTTCCAATTAAAAGATTTAAATCTTCTCCATCAATTCCATCTGCCAATTTTTTCTTCATTTGATCTTGTGCTAAATGTGGTAATAAATCTGTAATTGTAAATATTGGATCATTCATATCTTCTCCTATATTTACAGTTACCTTTTCACCATTTGTTTTAACTATAACACCATGTATTGCTAGTGGAATTGTAGTCCATTGATATTTTTTTATTCCACCATAATAATGTGTTTTTAAATATGCAAATTCTGAATCTTCATATAAGGGATTTGGCTTTAAGTCTAATCTTGGAGAATCTGCATGTGCACCAATTATATTTATTCCTTCTTCAATATTTCTCTCTCCTATAATCGCTAGGTACATGCTTTTTCCACGATTATTCCAGTAAACCTTATCTCCTGCTTTTAAAGTTTCGCAATCTTTTATGTCTTTAAATCCGTTTTGATGTGCTATTTCTGTTGAAGTACTTATAATTTCTCTTTCTGTTTTTGATTTATTCATATAGTCTATATATCCTTTTGCATAATCAGAAATTTCTTGTTTTTGCTCTGCTGTTCTAGAATTCCATCCGTTTTCCTTTTTATTAAACAACTTATTTTTTAATTCTTCTGCTTCTTTTTTATCCATTTCCAATCTCCTCTCTAGTTTTTTTGTTATTGTATCACAATATTTTGTATTTAGTATACACAATTTTTAAAAAAATATTTAATTTTTTACTAACATTCCTAAAACTAGAATTCCAATATTGTCATTATATATTTCATCAAATTGAGATATTGGTAATGGATTTTCGCCTATTCCCGCTTCTATTGTATAACCTGGTCTTTTGTAATTTTGTATAAACCAATCTTTATATCCTGCAAAACTCGAATTATATGGCACATCAGTCAAATCATATCCACTAACTCTTGCAAATATTCTGCCTATTTCATATCCTTGTGGTGAATTTATATTTTGAAAATTCCAATAAATTTCTTTTCCTTGTGTGTGATATGAAATTGTTAATTCAAAATTATTTTTTAAAGTAAAATTATATATTGCCAATGCTTCACTTTGAGTTAATGGTCCTTCTCCTACAAAGTTTTGAGGAGCAGGTTTTGTATACCCTTGCTCGAATTTTATTCTTCTTGCTTCTTGCCAACCTGCAGGAAATTGTAAATTTAAATCTACACCATTAGCATTTGCCTTCCAACCACTTGGAAATGGAATGTTTGGAAAACTTTCTGAAATTTCTAAATACTTTTTGTATTCTTTGCTATTTGTGTCAACTCTTCCTGTAACTAGATCAATTCCATCTGGATTCATCATTGGCAAAATGTATAAAGAAACATTATTAAATAATTCTCGTGCATTTTGACCAAATATTCTACTATTTAAAACATAGCTTTGGCAAAAGTTTTCCACAAATTTCATAAGTAGAATACAACATATGTATTCATTTGCATGCATACCTGCATTATACATAATTTTTCTGCTTCCTCTTCCTATTTTTATGTATGGAAGCTGTTTGCCTAATGTACTAAAGCCAATATTTCCTATTTCTAAAAATGGATACTTTTGTTTTAATTCTTGTAGATTTTGCATCATTAGTGAATAATAATATTTTTGATTTGTTGGTACAATATTCATAAAAAATCACCTGCTATAATTTATTCAAATTAAGCAGGTAATGTGATTTACTGTTTTAATTTACTATATCCATTACTGTAATCTATTTCTATATTTTGTTGAACATTATAAATATATACATTAAAGCATATTTCTTTATTTTCCACAGACTGTGCCTCCATTTGTACTCCACTCGCGACTAAATTGTTCCCTTCAAATATTGGAGTTACCCTATATAGCACATGATTTTTTTCATTTTTTCTTAGGTATTCCAATACTTTTGTTTCGAATGGCAACATTCCGCTTGTGTTAAAATAATTGGTTCCTGTTATAAGGTTTTGTTTATTCGCATTTTCTGCTGATAAACTATACGCAATTAAATGACAACGATTATATAAGCTTTTTCCATTATACTCTACACTTTGCCAACCAGATGGGTATATGTGGCTAATTGATGTTCTTTTCTCTCCTTCTTTTGGCATAGTTTCTTTTCCTAAGTTTGCAAATGCCACTCCACATCTGCCTAATTTATCTAACTTACTATACCTTTCAAAACACTCACTTGTAAAATCACTTTCCTCAAAATTTGGAATATTATTATTTATTGTTACAAATATTTTTCCATTATATTCTGGAATTTCTCCCAAATTATATGATACAGTTGTATTTTCTAATATATTTTCGTTAACTTCTATATCACCAAAATATATTGCCGTAATTGCAACAATTAAAAATATTATACTTGTAATTATATTTCTTATTTTTCTTTTGCTCATTTTTTCACCTATTTTATATATTTTCCATTTACTCTTTTTACTATATCTCCAACACAAAAATCTGGATATAATTCTTTATATGTATATATTGAACCACTTCCATTTTCATGTGTTAAATAAATTTTATCATCAGTTATTTTTTGCACTACAAAATTAGTATTTTCGTTGTCTCTTAATACTCCATACAAATCATCTAATTTGTACCAAGCATCATCACTTTTTATATCTATTTCTCCATTATATAACTCACATTTATCTCCATTTAACTGTACTTTTTGGCCTGAGTATAGATTATAAAAATCTAATTTATTCATTTTATATATATTTTCATAAATTCCCTGATTATGCAGTTTTTCTAATGTTTCATTAGACGTATATATGTATACATCTTCTTCTTTTCCGTTTTCTGGATTTAGTAATGTTATTTTTTCATTTTCTAATCCATACACCACTCCTATATTCATATTTCTCTCCTTATTTAATGTTTTTGCTAACTCATTAATAAAATTTGAAATAAAATTTTTTGTTTCATTACTGAAAATAAATTTTCCAAGATTAAAATTTTCTAAATTCATTTTTTTCCTTTCTAGAACTAATTATTTTTTGAATAAAATTTTTTTTTAATATATCACATATTGTCTATTATTTACAATAGTTTTATTTAATGATAAAATTAAGAAAAAATATAGGTGGAATAAAATGTATTATACATATATGTTGAGATGTGCTGATAATTCAATTTATACTGGAATGACAAATGATCTGGATAAACGAATAAATGAACATTTAAGCAAGGATAAAAATGGTGCGAAATATACCAAATCACATAATGCTGTTAAACTTGATGCTGCTTGGAAAAGCAAAGATAAATCTTTGGCTTGTAAGTTGGAATATCAAATAAAAACTCTTTCTAAAATGCAAAAAGAAGCTTTAATAAATGGGGAAAAGTTATCTAGTTTCTTGAGTGGAAAGGTTGATTGCCGAAGATATAAAAGAATTACAATTGATAAAAAATAGAGTAGTAAGAATTTGTTTAAACTCTTGCTACTCTAATACTAATATGGTCGAGGCGACAGGGATCGAACCTGCGACCTCATGGTCCCAAACCACGCGCGCTACCAACTGCGCTACGCCTCGATTTTTCTCAGTACTTATATACTATACCACACTTTTTTTACATTTGCAAGATTTTTTTCAAAATTCTATTGAATATTTTTAAATTTCAATGTATAATAATTATGTTATGCAACTGTAGCTTAGCTGGATAGAGCGTTCGGCTACGAACCGGAAGGTCGGGGGTTCGAATCCCTCCAGTTGCACCAAAAATAGTGTCCAAAACGGACACTATTTTTCATTATTATTAATTTTTCTTGCAGTCTCTTTTATAACCTCATCATATCCTGTTAGTGCTGAGAATGGTGCAAACTGTGCGGATCTTTCTTCAAGTGACATTCTTGCATGTTTTTTGGATACATGATGTGGTAAATTTATTATATCGTTATATTTATCACTTTTTTCTAACATTTTTATTCTTTATGACCTCCTATTTGCCTATTTCTTTCAATAGTTGTGCCTTCCTTTTGTAAGTTCATACCTTTTAAAATAGCATTTTTTCCATATTTGCTTTTTATACCAATCATTGCTTTTTGTATTTCTTTTTCCGCTTCTTCCTTTTTTCGTTTCTCGTTAACTTCTGCGTAATCCACAAATAAGTTAATTTGCTCATAGTCACTAGTTTTTACCATATTTTCATTTACAACATTATTAACAGTAATATTTATTCTCCTTACTAAAAGTTGTTTATTCACAATTTGCTCATATAATTTTATTATGTATCCCGTAAGAACTTTACTAGAGGCTGTTTGATGATCTATATTTATTGTTCCATGTGCATGTTTTGGTACTTTTCTTCCGTATTTATCAGTTGTTATTTCTCCGTTATACAAACTGCTAATTGCTTGATTTTTTAAATTGTCCACATCATAACCAACTTCTAGCACAATTTGATTTGTAACTAACCCCTTTTCTACTAAATCTAGTGCAAGTAATTCAGTCATTTCCTTTACAATTATTTTTGTATTTTCGTAATTGTATGGACAATGTAAAACTTGTCCAGAGCATATACTATTTGTGGCTGGTCTATATGCCTTAATACTTTCAATTGTTACACTTTCCCATCCCCAAGCATGGTCAATTAGTAGCTCTGCATTTACGCCAAATAATTTATATAATAAATCTTCATTTTTAACCGACATTCTAGCCACATCCCCCATTGTATACATCCCATGTTCTTCTAATTTTTTTGTATACCCTTTTCCAACTCTCCAAAAATCTGTTAAAGGTCTGTGGCCCCAGAGCAATTTTCTATATGCCATTTCATCAAGACCTGCTATTCTTACACCATTTTCATCTGGTTTTACATGTTTTGCTACAATATCCATTGCTATTTTGCAAAGATACAAATTAGTTCCAATCCCTGCAGTCGCTGTTATTCCTGTTGTTTGATAAACATCTTGTATTACTTTTGTTACTAACTCTTTTGCTCTCATGTTATATGTTTTTAAATAATGTGTAACATCTATAAATGCTTCATCTATTGAATATACATATATATCATCAGATGAAAAATATTTTAAATATATATTATAAATTTTTGAACTGTATTTCATATAATATGCCATTCTTGGTGGTGCTATTATATAGCTTAATTCTAGGCTTTTATTTTTCTTTAATTCAATATCACTATATGATGATCCTGTAAATGTTCTATTTGTTGCTTTTCTTTTTCTATATATATTTACCTCTTTCACTTTTTGAACCACTTCAAAAAGTCTTGCTCTGCCCGGTATTCCATAGGATTTTAATGCAGGACTTACAGCAAGGCAAATTGTTTTTTCTGTTCTACTACTATCAGCAACTACTAAATTTGTAGTAATCGGGTCTAGCCCTCTTTCTTTACATTCAACAGAGGCATAAAAGCTTTTTAAATCTATTGCTACATATATTTTACTTTCTTCATTATGCATAGCAATCTTCCTTTCATTACTATATTTTATTATATCAGTTTATTTTAAGTTTGTAAACAGTTGTTTGTTTTTTATTTTTGTAGAATATTTTATATTTTTGTGATATAATTTGTAGCAACATAAATTTATATGAAAAGAGTGTGTAAAATGTTTGCAAATGCAGGAAAATATGAAGCTTGTGGTATATTTACAAGAGACCATTTTATATTACTTGTAATTACTATTATTGGCATCATTGTAGCTTTAAAATATACCGTAAATAAAGATAAAAATACTATATACAAAATTATAAAATACACAACAATAGTTGCTTGGATATTAGAAGTTATAAAAATATATTTTAATATTAAGCAAAATTCAATAAAGGCTGTTAATACCTATGCTCCGTTGTATTACTGCAGTATTTTATTATATGCAGGTTTATTAAGTTCTTTTGGAAAAGGTGTATTAAAAAGGATTGGTGATGTTTCTTTAGCTACTGGTGCAATAGTTGGAGGAATTGTTTTTATAATTTATCCATCTACAAGTTTACCTTTTTATCCTGCTTTCCACTTTTTAAGTATTCATAGCTTTTTATTTCATGGTGCAATGATATATTTAGGAATATTGATAAATAAAACAAGATATATAGATTTAGAATTAAAGGATGCTAAATATTTTGCCATTTTAATTGGTTGTATGAGTATTCTTGCACTAATTGTAAATAAGCTTTTTGATGGAAATTTAATGTTTATATCAAATAATTTCCCTGGTACTCCACTTGAAATTTTATATAATATAACAAAAGGTGGATTTTTCTATAAGTTTATTATGATAGTATCTCAAATGACATTGCCATTTTATGTTTCTTATTACATAATAAAATACTTTCAAAAGCATACAAAAATAGAACTATATGATTAGTATAGTTCTATTTTATTAAATAAACATCACAAGCATTAAGTCTTTTTAAATATGTTGTATTTTTTAATTGAAGTGTATTTTTTATTTTCTCTAATAACTCATTATTATTTTGTCCATCATTTATAAATATTAACATTCCATTTGATATATTTTTATTTTGCATTATTTCTTTTATATTTTCTTCATTACATTCAATATCTTTTGCTATATATGATTCTTTTATATTGCTTAGTAATAATATATCGTCTAAAAATCTATTATTATTAGAGTTAAATAAATATAATGTTGGCAAGTTATTATTATTGCTTACAAATTCTACTATATCTTGTTTATTAGAATATAAAACTTCTGGCTCTACTTTAAAATCTTTTATAAATAATAATATATCTTCTATTGATGCATTTGAAAACTTTTGAACCATATCTATTGGTAAATTAAATTCACTTTTTAATTTTTCAGCCATTTCTGTTTTACTTGAATATGAAGTTTCTTTTTCTCTTTTAAAGTCTTGCCCTACAACTAAATCTATAACATTGTTTGTTATAATAGGCATTATAATCATTAGTAAAAATACTCCTATTATAATTTTATTTTTGCCTTTTAATAGCATATAAGTTACATATAATACAAGTATGAATATTAAGCCACATACTGGCATTATGTACCTCAATTCTATCCAAGGTGAAGCTATTGCTACTAAAATTGTGTATATTATTGTTGGTACAGCTATGTATTTTACGTATCTATTTTTTTCTATTTTTACCTTTTTTAATTTTGTATATATAATTATTCCTAATATAATAATTAGCACATTATTAAAAGCATATACGTTTATTTTAAAAAGATATAAACATATGTTACTTAAAAATTTTGAAATATTAGTTAAATTACTTATAGCACCTTGTCCTCTATATCCAAAAAACATATGTTGTATTGAATATGGATATATTATTAAAGATATTACACCTGCTAAAAGCATTGTTACTATGTATTTTAGTAGAGATTTATAGTCTTTTTCTTTAATATATTTAATAACAAACATTATAAATAGTATTGCTAAATAAAATAAATAATAATAATGTGTTAATGAGCCTACTAATGCTGATATTCCTATTGCGGTTAGTAGTTTATAATTGTTTCCTTTAGTATCTAATAATTTTAAATGTAAATATGTTGTAATTACTATATTTAATGTTGCTAAAGCATACATTCTTATATAAATTACATTGTTTATAGATGCAAGTGTCAAGCTAGATACTAAAGCTAGTATGGCAGATTTCTCTTTGTATTTTTCTTCTCCTTCAAGTAGTTTTTTAATAATTAAATAAACAAATATTGTTACAAATGCATATATAATTATATTTAATGTTATTCCTTCCCATTTCGAGTAACTTCCTCTATGAAATCCCATTGCAAATCTTAATAATAAATAATATAGTGGTGGATGCACATCATTTTTTTGATTTTCATATACTTGACTATATTTTCCAATGTCCTTATTTTGGACTGCTAAATAATCTTCATAATATTCTTTGCTATGCCATTGGTTATAAAAATCATTATTATCTTGTATTTCAACTTTATCGTAGTTTGCAAGTCCTAATGAATATGTTTCATCCATATGTATGTATGATTTATTTGCCCCTGCTATTATAAATGCTATTGTTTGAATTATAACAATTGCTATTATACTTGCTACTTCTTTTTTGTCCTTTAATTTCATTTTCTTTTCTCCAATATTCAATAATGAATTGCTACAATTATATAATAAATAGCAGATAATTACAACAAACTATCTGCTATATTCCTCCTTATTTTTTCAATAATTTGACTGCAATTTGCATTTCTTTTTTATTTCGCAAAACCTTAAAAATAACTTCATCTCCCGGCTTTTTGGTATAAATATAACTTCTTAAATCACACATTTTATCTAGAGATAATCCATCAACTTCTAGCAATACATCTTTTTCTTGTATTCCATACTTTGCAGCAGCTGAATTTCCATTAACTTGTACCACATAAATTCCTTTGTCTAACTGTAAATTACTATCTAAATATGGTATTACATTTTTGTCATATGCAAAAATTCCTAAATACGCTTCTTCAAACCCTCCTGTTGAAATAAAACTTTTTAATATTGCCTTTACTGAATTTATTGGAACTGCAAATCCAATTCCCTCTGCTGATGTAATTTTCACACTATTTACACCAATAACTTCTCCACTCTCATTTATCAAAGGTCCTCCACTATTTCCTGGATTTATAGTTGCATCTGTTTGTATTAAATCTTCCATGTATGAAGATTTTTCATTTCCAATTTCGTCTTGTTCATTTAATACTATTGTCCTATTTGTTGCACTCACAATACCAGAAGTAACAGTTCTTTGAAATTCAAAACCTATTGGATTTCCTATTGCGTATACCATTTGCCCTAAGCTTGCTTTAGATGAATCTCCCAAAGTTACATATTTTAAATCTTTTGTATTTATTTTTACAATTGCTAAATCTAAATCTGAACTTGACCACACTACATTTCCTTGATAATTTTTACCTGTTGAAAGTGTCACATAGCATTTGCTATATTTTTCTCCTGCTACATGTTCATTAGTTAGAATGTAGCCATTTTCTGACACTATCATCCCTGTTCCTAGCCCTAATTTTGATGTACTATCTTTTACAAATATAGATCTACCCGTTCCTTTCAGTTTTGAAATTCCTACTATGCTTTCATTCACACTTTCTAGCATTTGAGTAATTGTCTCATTTTCGGTCTTTACTTCATCTACTGTTTGTGAAATTCTAGTTGCGTCATATTGCTTATTTATTATTTGTGTAGGAGTTTCAATTCCATAATACAACACATATGTAAGTGCTAATAAAATAACTATTAAAATACTAATAAATGTACCTAAAATATATTTTTTTATTCTAGATTTATTTTGCTTTTTTCTAATGTACTCTTCCATTCTTTTCTCCTATTTTCATATATATTTACTTTAATTATGAACATCTTTTATAAATTTAAACTAACATTTTTGAAATTCCCAATATTCTCCATTTTTTTACATTATTTTTATTGATTTTTTAATTAATTTCATATATAATTTAGCTATAATTTTTGCAAAACATAAAAAGGGGAAATTTTTATTATGGAAAAGAATTTATATGATTTAACTAATCCTCAAAAATCAATTTGGTACACAGAGCAATTCTTTAAGAATACCTCTGTTAATAACATTGGTGGAACAATAATTATAAAAGATAAAATTAGTTTTGATTTATTAAAGAAATCTATCTATGAATATGTAAAAACAAATGATAGTTTTCTTATTAAACTTTGTTTTGATGAAAAAGGAGATATAAAGCAATACATAGGGGAATTTTCGCCCTTTAATGTTGACTATATCTCCTTTTCTTCTTTAGATGAACTATATAAATTTGAAAAAAATGATTGTGAAAGAAAATTTGATATGATAAACTCTAATTTATTTCATTTCACAATGTTTAGTCTTCCAGATGCTACTGGAGGAGTTGTATTAACTGTGCATCACATAATTTCTGACGCTCAAACAGTTAATCAAATAGCTCCAAAACTTATGAATTTTTACTCTAGTTTTTTAAATAACACCACTCCTGAATTTTTACAAACATCATATGTAGATTATATAAATTCTGAACAAAAATATTTATCAAGTGAAAAATATAATAATGATAAAATGTTTTGGGAAAATTTATTTGAAAATCCATTTACTCCAGCAAGTTTATCAACAAAATCAATAGACAGTTTTGCAATGTGCAGTTCTAGTAGAGAATGTTTTTTAATTGATAAAGAAAAAATGAATAAAATAAATGATTATTGCAAGTTAAATAATATATCTTGTTATCACTTTTTTATGTCTGTTTTTTCACTATATATTGGGAAAGTGACTAATGAAAAAAACTTTGTTATTGGTACTCCTATCTTAAATAGAACCAATTTCAAAGAAAAAAATACTGCTGGTATGTTTATTAGTACAGTACCATTTTTAGTAAATTTGGAGGAAAATACTTTATTCTCTGAATTCGCATCAAAAATGAGTGTGAAAACTTTGTCTATTTTTAGACATCAAAAATATCCATATCAAGCAATTCTTGAGTATGTTAGAGCGCAAGATTCTTCTATACCAAATTTATACAATATAATGATTTCATATCAAATAAATAAATCTAATGGTAGTATTAACGATATTCCTTATACTACTAGATGGACTCATAGCAATACAAATATGGATGAGTTAGATATTCATTTGTTTGATATAAATGACACTGGTGAACTAAGTATTGCCTATGATTACCAACTTGCCAAATATACTGAAAAAGATATACAGCAACTTCACCAAAGAATTATATCAATAATAAATCAAGTTATTAATAACCCAAATATATCAACAAATCAATTAGAATTAGTTTTACCAGAGGAAAAACAGTTTATTCTTAATACTTATAATAAACCAATTAACCTCCCTATAACAAAAACTGTAATTGATTTATTTGAAGAAAAAGTAGCAGAAAATCCTGATAAATTAGCTCTATGTTTTGGAAACACTAAATTCACATATAAAGAACTTAATAATTGTGTAAATTATTTAGCTGATTATTTGTATGAAAATAATATTGAAAAAGGAGATAAAGTTTGTTTATTTTTTCCTAATTCAATTGAGCTTGTTGTGAGCATTTTAGCAGTATTAAAGTTGGGTGCTTGTTACATTCCTATTGATGTTTCTTACCCAATAGAACGTGTTAAATATATTGCTCAAAATAGTAGTTGCAAAAAAATATTAACTAATACTAAATTAGAAGATTTAGATAACCTTTGCTTAGGTATATCACTACCTAATGCGACAACAATTTATGAAAATAAATATAAACCAGATTTACAAGATTTAGCTTATATTATTTATACTTCTGGTTCTACTGGAAACCCTAAAGGAGTAAAAATTGCTCATGAAAGTTTGTCAAATTATATTATGTGGGCAAATAAAGAATATGTAAATGGAGAAACTACTAATTTTCCTTTATATTCTTCAATTTCTTTTGACTTAACAGTAACCTCTGTTTTCACTCCTCTTGTGTCTGGAAACACCATTTACATTTATGAGAATTCTAATCCTCAATTGTTACTAAAAGAAATTATAGATGATAAAAAAGTACAAATTATAAAATTAACACCTGCACACTTAAACTTGTTACAAGATTTGGCTTCTCCTGAATCTGTTGTTACAAAGCTAATTGTTGGTGGAGATATTTTAACAAATGAAAGTTGCCAAAAAATTTCTACAGCATTTGTTCATCCTATTCATATATTTAATGAATATGGACCTACAGAAGCTACTGTTGGTTGTATGATTTATGAATATACCGAAAATGAATATGCTACAGTTCCAATTGGAATTCCAGCAGATAACACTAATTTATTTGTTCTAAATAGTGACCTTAATTTGGTTCCATTTGGATATAACGGTCAACTATATATTGCAGGTAAAGGGCTTTCAAAAGGTTATGTTGAACTACCAAAAATGACAGCATCTAGATTTATTGCTTGTCCATTTATAGAAAATGGATTAATGTATGATTCCGGAGATATTGTTAAATTATATGATACAGGAATTATGGAATGTATTGGTCGTAGTGATTTTCAAGTAAAAATAAATGGATTTAGAATAGAAATTGGAGAAATCCAGTCTAGAATTTTAAATTATCCTAATATAAAAGACTGCTATGTATCAGCTTTAGATATAAAAGGTACTAAGGTTTTATGTGCTTATTATGTAAGTAACAAAAATATTAATGAAAAAAACTTAAAAAATTATTTACAAAAATTACTACCTATGTATATGGTTCCAAAATATTATGTTAGTTTGCAAGAGCTTCCTCTTACTGGAAACGGAAAGATAAATAAAAAGTTATTGCCACTTCCTGCTTTAAATGAATCAAAAGAACTGGTAAAACCTAGTAATAAAGTTGAACATACATTGCATAATATTTTCTGTGAATTATTACAAGTGCCAGAACTAAGTGTAACTGCAAATATTTTTGACTATTATGTAGATTCACTTACAATTATAAAAGCTCAAACTAAATTATATAGTATAGGCTATAACATAAATACTCAGGATTTCTATGATTATCAAACAATTAGAGAGCTAGCTTCACATATATTAAGAAATTCCAATTCTAATTCAGGCGCTTCTCAAAATGAAATTCCTATTATAGAGAATTTAATAAAGCCTATTAACAGCACAAATACTTTTAATAATATCCTACTGTTTGGTGTTACTGGTTTTTTGGGCTCTCATATTTTGTATGAATTATTGACAAAAACAAAATCAAGAATATATTGTGTTATACGTGAAAAAGATAATATAAATGCAATAGAAAGGTTTTATGAAAAATTCCACTTTTATTTTCCAAATGAAAACCTTAGAAATTACAGTCATAGAATTAACTTAATAACAGGAAATATTTTAAAAGATAACTTTAATTTACCAGATGAACAATATGATTTCCTTGGAAATAATATTAACTGTGTAATAAGCTCTGCTGCTTTAGTAAAACATTATGGAAAATATGAAGAATTTTATAATACAAATGTAGCAGGTACTAAAAAAATAACTAATTTTTGTATTAAATATAATATTCCTTTGCATTATATTTCTACAATTTCTGTTTCTGGATATGGCTTAGTAAAAAGTCCTGAAATTACTTTTACTGAGAAAGATTTTTATATCGGTCAAAGTTATGAAGATAATGTTTATGTAAAAAGTAAATTTGAAGCAGAAAAATTGATATTAAATGCTTGTAAAAATGATAACTTATGTGCTACTATTTATAGGATGGGAAATATCACTAACCGTTTTTCAGATGGAGTATTCCAACAAAACGCAAATGAAAACGCATTTTTAAATAGAATATCTGCTGTAATTAATCTACATTGTATACCTGAAGAACTCTTACATTTTCCTGTTGAATTTACTCCAGTAGACTATTGTGCAAACTTTATAGTGTCATTATTGATAAATGATACGCGTAAAAACAACTTAACAATTTATCATTTATTTAATCAAAATTACCTTGATTTTAATTATTTATTCGAATTTTTGAAAAAGCATAATATTAATATGAAAACTTGTAGTATTGAAGAGTTCGAAAAACTTATATTAAATAGTAAAAATAATTATTTTGGAATTACAGGATATCTTGCTAATATAAAAACTAATAATTTAAATGGTGTAATTCTTGATAATACATGCACAAACTCTATTTTGGAAAAATTAAATTTATCATGGCCTATAGTAACCGAAGATTACCTACAAGCTGTAATAAATTATTTAATGAAAAATAAATTTATAGGTGGTTAAAAAATGAAATTAAATGTACCAAAAATCAGATCATATAAAACATTAGCACTGTTAGATGCTTTTATTGCAACATTAATTATGATAATATTATACTTTACATTACCGGCTATTCTAAATTATCCTCAAAATTCTATTGATAACAATTTTCAGGTTGAGGTAGTCGGAATTAAATATACACATCAATTTATTATACTTTCTGCAATTATAGTTGCATTAGTTTATATTGGTTTTAGATTTGTATATAGCAGAATAAACTTTAATTCAAATGCTAGCAAAACAACTTTATTAAAAATAAGAGAAAAATGCTTTAATTACCCATACATAATGATACTTCTTTTATCTTTTATTCCTGCCATTATTTGCGGAATTTTGTTAGTAGTTTTCAAAACTGATTTTGAATTATTATTAAAATTGTGTATTGTTATACTATCTTTTGGAACAGTTTACTCAATAATTTCTTATATGATAGGAAAAAACTTTTTTGAAAGCAAACTTATTGAATCATCTGCCATTGTAGGAAATAAAAAAGGTGGTATTAGGCTAGAAATTTTTAAAAAATTATTAATAGAAATAGTACCTCTATTCTTATATTCCTTTATTTTGTTATTATTACTTAGCACCACTATTATGACAACTGAAAAAGGAGATTTATTATATAATATTTATAGAAATGAATTATTAAAAGAATTTGATAGTTCAAAAGTTTACACTTTAAGTGAAGTACAACAAAAATTAAATACTTTATCTTTAAACTCAGAAAGAGACCACTATGTAATTTTATCTGCAGAAGATGGAAGTGTTTATTATTCTCCAGAAACTATAAATGACTTTTTTATAAAATATGCTCTTACATATTATGATGAAATGAATGGACATATTTTTGAATATTATGGTCAGAATTCACAAGCTGCTGTTATAAAAGTACATACCGACCAAGGAGATTATTTTGCTGGAATTCGCTTCTTTGTGTTTGCTAATGGAGTTATAACACCATTTATTATAGTTACTGCTATTCTAATTATATTCAACTTAATATTCGTTGTTTATATTGGAAAAGGATTATCAAATGATATTAAAAATGTTAATGATGGTATGGATAACATTTCAAATTCAGAAAATATTGTTTTTGAAAAAAACTTACCAATTACATCTAATGACGAAATGGCGGACCTAATTTTAGCTTTTAATAAAATTCAAGATATAACAAGAAATTACGTTGATCAAATTCACGATAATCAAAATATGCTTATGGAAAGGGAACGTCTAGCTTCACTTGGTCAACTTATAGGTGGTATTGCTCATAACTTAAAAACACCTATAATGTCTATATCTGGTGCAGCTGAAGGATTAACAGATTTAGTAAAAGAATATGAAGCATCTGTAGGAGACCCTGAAGTTACTGTTCAAGACCACCACGATATTGCAAAAGATATGAAAGATTGGATTGAAAAAATTCGTTCATACACAGAATATATGTCAGATATTATTACAGCAGTTAAAGGTCAAGCTGTTACGATGTCTGAAGAGCAAGCTGTTTCATTTACTTTAGACGAATTAGTAAAACGTGTAAATATTTTAATGAAACATGAATTAAAAAATGCTCTAGTAGAATTAAATGTTTCTATGCAAGTAAATGAACAAACTGTATTAAAAGGAAATATAAATAGTTTAGTTCAAGTTATAAACAATATGATTTCAAATGCAATACAAGCCTATGATGGTAAACCTGATAATAAAATTGACTTAATATTAAAAAAGGAAAATAACAATATTATAATTTCTGTAAAAGACTATGGATGTGGCTTACCTGATGAAGTTCAAAAGAAATTATTTAAAGAAATGATAACTACAAAAGGCAAAAATGGTACTGGACTTGGATTATTTATGTCATATTCTACAATACGTGCTCATTTCAACGGAAATATGACTTTTGAAACAGAACAAGGAAAAGGCACTACATTTAATATCATATTACCACTTTAAATATTAACTCATATGTATAAAATCTAGTATTCTCAACGAAATACTAGATTTTTTTGTGTGAAATACTGTACATTTCGACAAACTATGATATAATGTTGTTGTCATCTTGAGTATACTTATTACTATAAACATTGAGGTGAGATTATGAGAAAAAACATGCAAAGTGCAAATGATAAAGGCTATAGAATTATAGCAGTCGATGATGAGGAAGGAATTGTTGATTCTTTGTCAATTTTCCTAAAAAGATCTGGTTACGATTTTACAGGTGTTACTGATCCAATGGAGGCTATTGAAAAAGTAAAAAATGAACATTTTGATTTAATGATTTTGGACTTTATTATGACACCTATTCATGGTGACCAAGTAGTTGAAGAAATACGTAAATTTAACAAAGAATTATATATTTTGTTACTAACTGGTCATAAAGATTTAGCTCCACCTTTGGAGACAATTAGAAAATTAGATATTCAAGGTTATTGTGAAAAGAGTGACAAGTTTGATCAGTTACTTCTTTTAATTGAGTCTGGAATCAAATCAATTGAGCAAATGAATGAAATTAAAAGAATAAATGAAGAGCTTTCTTCTACTTATGAAAAACTAGAAAAAGCTTACTTAGATAGTATTCAAACTTTAAGATATACTGTTGAAGCTAAGGACCCATATACTAGAGGTCATTCAGATAGAGTTTCTAAATATTCTGTCCTAATTGGAAAATATTTAGGATTATCTGATTCAGATTTAAAAACTCTAGAAGTTGGTGGTTTATTCCATGATATTGGAAAAATTGGTATTCCTGATAGCATTTTATTAAAAGAATCTAAGCTAACAGATGATGAATATTCACAAATTAAAAACCATCCATCAATTGGTGCTCATATTTTGTGTAATGCAGAGGTATTTCAAGATATTATACCAATCGTAAAGCATCATCATGAAAGATTTGACGGAAACGGTTACCCTGGAAAGTTAAAAGGAAACGATATTCCTTATCTTGCAAGAATAGCAGCCGTTGCAGATACTTATGATGCAATGACATCAAGAAGAACTTATCGTGATCCTTTAAGTTTAGATGTTGTAAAAGCTGAAATTGAGAGATGCTCTGGAACACAATTTGACCCAGAGATTGCAAAGGTATTTTTAGATATTTTAAATAATCATTATGATGAAGTAAATGAAATTCAAGAACAATTTAAATAAGGGGACATTTTATGTTTAAAGTTTTAGTTCTATCATGTAGTACAGGCGGTGGCCATAATTCTGCTGCAAGTGCTATAGCAGAGGAATTAAGAGTTATGGGAGTTCAAGTTGATTTTAAAGAATATTTGGACTTAATAAATTATAAAATAGCTAATGTTGTAAATAAATTATATATTAGTTCCACAAAAGGAAATGGTGCTGTTTTTAAAAGAGTTTATAAATTGGGTGAATTATATGAAAAGACCAAAATTACATCTCCAGTTTATGGTGTAAATAGGTTACATAGAAAAAAATTATATAATTATATTGTTGAAAATAAATATGATTATGTTGTAGTTACTCACCTATTTCCTGCTGAAGTTTTAACTGCTATAAAAAAACAACATGACATACATTTTATTGCAATTGCAACAGATTATAAATCAATTCCATTTTGGCCTGAAACTAATCCAGACTATTTTATAATTCCACATAAAGATTTAATTGAAGACTTTACTAAAAAAGGTATCAGCCGTGAAAAGCTAATACCTTTTGGTATTCCTGTATCAACTAATTTCAGTAAAAATTTAGATAAATCTAAAATATTTGCTGAATTAAATTTAGATAAAAATAAAAAATATATATTAGTTATGACAGGAAGTATGGGCTTTGGAAATGTTACAGGTATAATAGATGTTTTGCAAAATGAAATTTCTGAAACGATTTTAGTTGCCTGTGGTAATAATAAAAAAGTTTATGAAGATATTTCAAATAATTATGACTCAAATAAAGTAATTCCTATAGGCTTTACTCCACAAATTTATAAGTATATGTGTATAAGTGAGCTTTTATTAACTAAGCCCGGCGGGCTTACAACAACCGAGGCTGCCACAATAAATGTTCCTATTATTCATACTATGCCAATCCCTGGTTGTGAAACATATAATGCTGAATTTTTTGAAAGCCGTGGAATGTCTATTAGCTGTAAAAATACTACTGATATAAAAAATGCAGTAATATCTCTTTTAGATGATAAAAATAAAGTGGAAAATATAATAAAAGCACAAAAACAAAATATCGATAAAAATGCTTGTAGCAAAATTTGCGAATTTATAATAGATGAAATAAGGAAATATAGTAAATGAAAGAGGATTTACAATCAAATGTAAATAATGAAAATGAAGATATAATAAAAATGTGGGAACCACTTAAATTCGATATTGGCTTAAATTATAAATATGTAAAAAATAATATATTTTTCAAGTTAATATCAAATTTATTTTACTACATCATAGTTGCACCAATTATTTTTCTAATTTCTAAAATTATTTTTGGACTAAGAATTGAAGGAAAAGAAAATTTAAAAAATATTAAATCTGGTGCTATTTCAGTATCAAACCATGTACAATATATAGATTGTGCAATGCTTGGTCTTGCATGGTTTCCTAGAAGAATATATTACACTGCTAAAACTGATGGTTTTAAAATGCCTGTGGTTAGGCATTTAGTACGTTTGTTATATGCTATTCCTATACCAGAAAAAATTTCTTGTAAAGAAAATTTTTATAAAGCAATTGATGATTTATTAGCTAAAAATAAAGTAGTACATTTTTACCCTGAAGCTTCTTTGTGGCCATATTACAATAAATTACGTAATTTTAAAAATGGTGCATTTAAAATTGCTTCAAAAAATAATGTACCAATTATTCCATTTGTGTTTAGTTTTAGAAAGCCAACTGGTATTTTAAAGCTTTTTAAATCTAAACCTTGCTTAATTTTAAGTGTTCTACCACCTGTTTATCCAAAACAAAATTTAGCATTTAATGAAAGGTATTTAGATTTAAAAGAAAATGTATACAAAAAAATGAGTGAAAAAATATAAAATATATTCTTTCACTCATTTTTTATACATCTTTCATTGAAAGCTGAACCTTTTGTCTCTCTTGGTCAATTCCAATAACTTTAACTTTTACAATATCCCCAACCGATACTACATCAGATGGACTTTTTACAAAGCTATTACTTAATTGTGAAATATGTACTAAACCATCATGTTTTACACCTATATCAACAAAAGCACCAAAGTCTGTAACATTTCTAACAGTTCCTGTTAAAACCATTCCATCTCTTAAATCTTCAAATTTAAGTACATCAGCTCTTAATATTTGCTTAGGCATTTCATCTCTTGGGTCTCTACCTGGTTTTGACATTTCTTCAATAATATCTGCTAAAGTCATTTCACCAGCATCAAGTTCTTTAGCCGTTTCTTTTACATTTACTTCTAATAATTTAGCTTTTATTTCTGATTGTTTTTCTTTATTTAATAAATCCTCTTTTTTGTATCCTAATTTATTAAGTAAATTTTCCGCAACAGAATAGCTTTCTGGGTGAACTCCTGTAATTTCTAAAGCATTTTTTCCACCAGGAATTCTAATAAACCCTGCGCATTGCTCAAATGCTGCTTTTCCTAATTTAGGAACTTTTAATAATTCTTTTCTTTCAGCTAATTTACCATTTTCGTCACGATATTTTACTATATTATTTGCAATAGTTTTATTTATTCCTGCTACATAAGAAAGTAATGATGGTGTAGCTGTATTAACATCAACTCCAACTTCATTTACTGCATCTTCAACAACACCAGTTAAACTTTCTGTTAATTTCTTTTGATCAACATCATGTTGGTATTGCCCTACTCCTATAGCTTTTGGATCTATTTTTACAAGTTCTGCAAGTGGATCTTGCAACCTTCTTGCAATTGATATTGCACCTCTTAAAGATACGTTTATATCTGGATATTCCTCTGTTGCAAGTTTTGAAGCAGAGTATACAGATGCTCCAGCTTCACTTACAATTGCATAATGAAGTGGTCTTTCAATTTCTTTAATCATATCTGCAACAAAGCTTTCAGATTCTCTTGAAGCTGTTCCATTTCCTATTGCAATAATATCAACTTTATATTTTTCAATTAAAGTTTTTAGCTCTTTTTTTGCACCATTTACATCATTTTGTGGTTCTGTTGGGTATACAGTTGTAGTTGCAAGTAATTTTCCTGTCTCGTCAATTACTGCAATTTTACAACCTGTACGATATGCTGGGTCAAACCCCATTACTGTTAAACCTTTTAAAGGTGCTGCTAAAAGTAAAGGTTTTGCATTTTTTCCAAATACTTTAATAGCTTGAGTTTCTGCTTTTTCTGTTAAGTCAGAACGAATTTCTCTTTCAATAGATGGTTCAATTAATCTGCTCCAACTATCTTCAATTGTCTCTTCTAATATTGTAGTAAATTGAGTTTTTTGTTTAATAATATCTCTATTTATTAAATCTAAAATTTTATCTTCTGGCTTTTCAATTTTTACTTTTAAAAATTCTTCAGCTTCTCCACGATTGATAGCTAAAATTCTATGGCTAGGTAAATGATTTACCTTTTCGCTAAATTCATAATACATATTATATGCTGTTTTTTCTTCTGGCTTTGTAGCTTTAGTTATTATAACGCCCTCTCTGTAGCAAATACGTTTAATTTGCTTACGGTATTCAGGATTATCTGATATAATTTCTGCAATAATATCTTTTGCACCTTGAATAGCATCTTCCACACTTGCTACAACTTTTTCTTTGTTATTTTTATCTTCCTCTGATAATTTATCAATATTTACATATTGTTTTGCAATTTCTTCAATTGGTGTTTTTTCTGTTTGAGCTAAGATAATTTCAGCTAATGGCTCTAAACCTTTTGCTTTAGCAACTGTAGCTCTTGTCTTTTTCTTTTGTTTATATGGTCTATATATGTCTTCAACTTCTGCTAATGTTTTAGCATTTTCTAAGTTTGCAACTATTTCGTCTGTAAGTTTTCCTTGATTTTCAATTGATGTTTTTACTTCTTCTTTTCTTGCTTCTAAGTTACGAAGGTATGTAAGTCTTTCACCTAAATCTCTTAAGGTTTCATCTGAAAGTCCACCAGTTACTTCCTTTCTATAACGTGCAATAAAAGGTATTGTATTACCTTCATTAATTAATTCAATTGTTCTTACAACTTGCACTAATTTTATATTTAATTCTTCTGCAATTATATTTGCAATTCTTTCTTGTGTATCCATTATTTGTCCTTTCTTACTATTAATTATTTTAGATTAAAATAATTTTATATTATTGTACAGTAATTGCTAATATTCTTATTGCCAAAAACACTGCCCAAATTATAATACCTATAATTCCAAGTACTAAACCAGTTGTAGCAAGACCATTTCCTTTTTCATTAAATAATTTTATTTTTTTCTTAGCTGATATCGAAAATGTTATTGCTAACATAGGAAACCATATACTTGTAAATAAAATACTTAAAATTCCAAAAATAAGACTTAAAATAGCAAGTACATTAGTTTTTGAGTTAACATTTGTGGTTTTTTCATTATTTTCTATCTGATTTTCATCTAAATTTTTACCACAATTAAAGCAAAATTTTGCATCTGGTGAATTTTTATATTCACAATTTTTACATATTTTTTCTTCCATTTTTATCTCCTATATATTTTCTATTTTAATTATTTGTGGTTTTGTAGTAACTACTCCCATCTTTAATTTAAATGTAACTTTTACATTAGGATGTTCTTTTGTTATTTCAATTTCTTCGGCTCCGTTTCCACTCCACAAGTCAAACATTATTTTATGTTTTCCTATTGTTGTATTTACTGTTACTTCTGTATTACTGTTTAATGTTGCTACTAAGTTTCCATCCATAAATACTTTTATAGGAACTATACAGCCATAATATTGCTTTTCTCTCTTAAAAATAATACTTCCAATATCTTTATTTTCAATTTTTTCTCCACACGAATTACAAAACTTATCATTTATATCTATCTCCGCACCGCATTTATTACAAAACATAATATTACTCCTTTTATTATTTTTTATTCTACTCCTAAATATTCATTATATGTAACTTCTCTATCTATTACTGTATCTGCTTTTATATCAATAATTCTATTTGCAACAGTTTGAGTTAATTGATGATCATGTGAAGTAAATAGCATATTTCCTTTAAACTTCTTCATTCCCTCGTTTAACGCTGTAATAGATTCCATATCTAAATGATTTGTTGGTTCGTCAAAAATTAAAAAGTTTGCTCCTGATAACATCATTTTTGAAAGAACACATCTTACTTTTTCTCCACCTGAAAGTACATTTACTTTTTTAAGTGCTTCTTCGCCTGAAAATAACATTCTTCCTAAAAAGCTTCTTACATATGTTTCATCAGGATCTTTTGAATATTGTCTTAACCAATCTGTAATTGATAAGTCTGACTCAAATAAATAGTTATTATCTTTTGGAAAATAGCTTGATGTAATTGTTGTACCCCATACTACTTCCCCTTCATCTGGTTCAAGTTCACCTGCTATAATTTGGAATAACACAGTTTTTGCATTTTCATTATCTGCTAAAAATGCTATTTTATCATCTTGTTTTACTGTAAATGAAATATTATCTAATATTTTTTCTCCATTTATTGTTTTAGATATATTTTTAACGTGTAAAATTTCTTTTCCTGGTTCTCTATCCGGTTTAAAATCAACATATGGATATCTTCTGTTAGATGGTTTAATTTCATCTAATTCAATTTTTTCTAATGATTTTTTACGAGATGTTGCTTGTTTTGATTTTGAAGCATTTGCACTAAATCTTGCAATAAAGTCTTGTAATTCTTTAATTTTTTCTTCTTTCTTTTTGTTTGCTTCTTTCATTTGCTTTAATGCAAGTTGGCTAGACTCATACCAGAAATCATAGTTTCCTGGGTATACTTTAATTTTTCCAAAGTCAACATCTGCAATATGTGTACAAACTTTATTTAAAAAATATCTATCATGTGATACAACAATAACTGTATTTTCAAAGTTTATTAAAAATTCTTCAAGCCAGCTAATACTTTTTAAGTCTAAATCATTTGTAGGCTCATCAAGTAAAAGTATATCTGGATTTCCAAACAATGCTTGTGCTAGCAATACTTTTACTTTATCTTTTGCTTCTAGGTTGCTCATAAGTTCATAATGTTTTTCTGGTGCTATTCCTAAATCATTTAATAACACTGCCGCATCTGACTCAGCATTCCATCCATCTAATTCTGCAAAACGTTCTTCTAATTTTGCTGCCTTCATTCCATCTTCTTCTGAAAAATCAGGCTTTGCATATATTGCATCCTTTTCTTTCATTATTTTATATAGTTCATCATTTCCCATAATTACTGTGTCCATAACAGTGTATTCTTCAAAAGCAAAGTGATCTTGTTTTAAAACAGATAATCTTTCTGTTTTTTCTTTTGTTACTTCTCCTTTGCTTGGTTCAAGTTCGCCTGATAAAACTTTTAAAAATGTAGATTTTCCTGCACCATTTGCACCAATTATTCCATAACAACATCCTTTGTTAAACTTTATATTTACATCTTCAAATAAAGTTCTTTTTCCAAATCTAATTGTTACACCATTAGCTGTAAGCATTGCTTCTCCTCCTTACTATTTACATACTTTGTATATTATACCATATTTTTCTAGTTTGTAAAGGAAAAGAGCTGAATTGCAATAGCAATTCAGCCCCATATTTTTTCTTTTATTTATTAAATAATAATTTTATTGCCCATAATCCAGAAATTCCTACTAGAATATAAATTATTCTACTTATAACTGACATAGCACCAAATATTGCATCTACTAAATTGAAATTAAATATTCCTACTAATCCCCAGTTAATTGCTCCTATTATTATTAAAACTAAAGCAATTGTATCTATTACCTTCATTATATTACATCCTCCTTTAAAAATAATTTTAAAAGTTTTCACTATAAAGTATATTCATTTTTCGTCATTTTATACTTTTTGCATTTTATTATTTTTTCCATTAAAGGAGAATTTTTACAATTTATTTTAACATATCTCTTTTATTAAGCCATACCGTTGCAATTATAGAAATTATTACTGAAAATCCAATTAATATTATAAATCCATATGGATTATTTTGCATTGGAACTGGCACATTCATTCCCCAAAAGCTTGCTATCATTGTTGGTATTGATAAGATAATTGTTATTGATGTTAAAAACTTCATAACTCTGTTCAAGTTGTTTGAAATTATTGAAGCATATGCATCCATTGTCCCATTTAAAATATCACTATATATCTTAGCCATTTCAATAGCTTGTTTATTTTCAATAATAGAATCTTCTAATATATCTTCGTCTTCTTCATATAATTTAATTATTTTTCCACGCATTGTTTTTTCCATTACAACTTCATTTGATTTTAAAGATGTTGTAAAATACACTAAACTCTTTTCTAAGTTTAATAATTTTAACAATGCTCTATTTTTCATTGAGTTTTTTAGTATCGACTCCGCAATTTCAGTTTCTTTATTTATTTTCTTTAATAAATTTAAATACATTGAAGCATTACTATATAATATTTGTAATAAAAATCTACTTTTTTTGTATGTAATAATATTTCTCATATCATTTTTCTTTAAATCTTGAATAATACTATTTTCCTTTATTGATACAGTAATTAAATAATCATCTCTAACAAAGATAATACCAATCGGCATTGTTGTATAAATTAATGAGTCTCCTTCTCTTTCTCTGATTGGAACATCTATTATAAATAATATGGTATTGTCATCTTCTTCAACATCAATTCTGGCTTTTTCTTCATAATCTAATGCATAACGGATAAAGTCTTCATTTATTTTTAAATTTTTACACACATCCATTATCTCATCTTCGCTCGGGGATATCATATTGATCCAATTACCTTTTTCATATTTGGTTACAATTTCTGTTTTATTTGTTTCTAAATCTGTTCTGAATATCTCTAACATAATATTTTCCCCTTTCATCCTGTCTCATTATACCACATTTTTTTAAATTTAAAGTAGTTTTTTATAATTATTTTTCTGTTTCTCGAGTTAATTGCAATATATCTTGTATATCGCATTGTAATACAGTACATAATTTTGCCAAGATTGTTAGGTCAACTTTTTGAACCTCGTTTCTACAATATCTTAAAATTTGACTATATTGCAATTCTGTTTTTCTAGTTAAACTAGATCTGCTTATATTATGTTCTTTTAAATATTTATCTAATATAATATCAACTTTTCCAAAATTCTCCATTTTATCCCTCCAATATATAGTATTACTCATTTTACGTATAGTATACTTATATGTAGTATATTAGCATATAATATTACCTATTGACAGTTGTTTTTTTATATAGTATATTTATATACAGTATATGGAAATGGAGGATAAAAATGGAAAATGATAATACAAAAGAAAATTAATTTATTAAAAAATAAAAGTTCTTTTTAGAATTTGTTACAAAAGATGAAAGGAAAGATTTTAATGAGTAAAATATATGATAAATATCAAAAATTAAAAACTTCTGACAATTACACTCCTAACACTTTATATTTATTTAAAGCTGGTTTATTTTTTATTTTTATAGATGAAGATGCTAAAATTGTTTCTAACCTGTTAAATTTAAAACTTGGTAATCTCAATGAAACTGTTGTTAAATGCGGATTTCCTTGTAATTCTTTGCAAAAATATTTAACCTTATTAAAAAGCACTCCATACAATATTGAAATAGTTTCTTTTGATGTTCAAGAAACTCCAATAAATTCTAATAGTTACTTAAGTAACAAACAATTAGAAGTAATGGCAGATGAAATATTAAAATTAAAAATTGATGATTTATCAATTAGTCAGGCTTATGACTTTTTGTACAAAATACAAGATAAATTAAGGACTGTAAAGTAAATGAAAAGAAAAAAAAATCTATATGATAGTATTTATAATTTTGAAAATATTTTAAATGTATTTAATGAGGTTTGTAGAAATACTAAAAGTAAAAGGAAAGTGGCTAATCTAAAAGAATATAAAGCTACTTATGTATCAAGAGTTTATAATATTTTGAAGGATAGAGCTTATGTTCCTCGGTCCTGTTAATATATTTACAATTTATGAGCCAAAAGAAAGACGCATAGTAAGCCAAAATGTTCAGGACAAAATTGTAAATCATTTAGTGGCAAGATATATTTTATACCCTGCTCTTCTTCCTTGTTTGTTAAGTATAAATGTAGCCAGCAGAAAAGATATGGGAACCAGCAAAGGACTAGAACTGGCTTCTAATTTTCATAGAATTTGTAAAATCAAGTACAAAAGATATTATATTTTAAAAGCTGATGTAAGTAAATTTTTTGCAAGTATTGACCATGATATTTTAAAAGAAAAACTCAAAAGAAAAATAAACGATGTAGAGGCATTAAAAATTGTTTTTGATATAATAGATAGTGAAGAAAACGGTTTAGGAATAGGTGCTATGACAAGCCAAGTTTTGGCAATTTTTTATTTAAATGATTTAGACCATTATATTAAAGAAGTGTTAAAAATAAAATACTATGTAAGATATCAAGATGATTTTTTATTATTTCATCATTCAAAAGAATATTTAAAATATTGTTTAGAACAAATTAAAGAATTCTTATCGAAAGAAAAATTATTTTTAAATAAGAAAACAAGAATTTATAGAGATACTAATAATTTCATATTTCTTGGTAGAGATTCTAATGGGAAATATGCAAGATATAGAACTGTTAAACGTAAGCTTAGAAAAAACTTGCATTTATACAAAAATAATAAAATAAATTTATCTTGCATAGTAAGTAGTATAATTTGTTATGATAGCTTACGTAATAATAAAAAGAAGAGTTGTACACTCTCCTCTCAAAAATAGTACTAAAATATACTCCTCTTCGCTAAAAAGTTACTAACAAATATATTTATCTATTTTTAGTTTATAGTTTAAGAATAACTTAAACTAAAGGACATTAGTTTGTTTCTATCTAAAACTTCTCTTACTATACCTTAGTAATAGTAACCACAGTTTTTTAGAAGCTACGGCACGCACGCCTAACGAAGGGTTGTTAGTGTTACCGTTCGAGTTCCACAAGTTATAGTTGTTCACGTTGCCATCAGAGTTCACATTGCGCAAACCAAAGTTCGAATTGTTAGAGTTCGCATTCACATACGAAGACGCAAGCCAGACAACTATGCCCTATTGTTGCTTATTATATGTTTTTAATAAGCCTGATATATATTTAACTATATCATCCAATTTTTCAGATAATTTAATATACCTTTTTTGTGGTAGTAATTCTCTATCATAACTTAAGTTTATTAAAAAATCTATTATTTTTACTTTTGCTATTGCTTTTATAAGTAAGTTCTTTTTTTCTTTAGGTTCTTCTAGCAAATTTGCTCTATATACTAATTCTAATAATTCATAACTTATATCTTTTATTCTTTTCTTTATTTCTATATCTTTTTTAGGGAAATTTTCTAATTCATTTTCAACTCTTACAATAAATTCCCTTATAAATTGTAGTATTTTAAACTTTTCTTCCTTCATTTATAATCACTTTTTCCATTTGATTTATTAATTTTTTATTATTTAAATTATGTATTAGATATTGATATATTTTATCAACTCTGTGCTTTGAATTTATATATTGTTTTGCTTTTTCATATGTCTGGTTATATGTATTTAAATTTTTATTGTCATAAAATTCATCAACATCATAATTATTTCTTCTATCTACAATCAAATAATTAATCTTTTTATTTTCTAATTTTGCCATTATTTTATTTATGCTTTCTATTGGAAAACCACAGCTTACTATTCCATCCAATTCTTTTAATTTATAATTGAAAAAATATGATAATATATATGAATCTTTCCCATATACATTGTAAAATTTTCCAACTTTAACCAATATTATACTATCTGGATGTATTGATTTTATAGTTTTTATTATTGTAGTTACAGCCATATTAACCACCTTTTCTTCTTTTGTATATTTCAAATTATATACAAACCATTTTAAGCTTGTCAATACTTTTTTCTGTTTTTATTTCAAAATTTTTCCAGTTTCATGGCATAAAAAAATCAAGCTGACAGACACAAGGCCTGTCAAGCTTGAAGATTGCTTATTTATATATTTTAAATTTGTGCCATATATAGTTTTCTATTTTCTCGGAGGGGATTCCAGATTATAGAGAAACTACGGCACGCACGCCTAACGAAGGGTCGTAAGCGTAACCGCCCGAGCTCCACAAGCTATAGACGTTCACGCTGCCATCAGAGTCCACAAAGCGCAAACCAAAGTCCGAAATGCTAGAGTACGCATCCACATACGAAGACGCAAGCCAGAATGCATTTCCACTACCATCACTTGTATCTGATGCTTTTCCAAATAACATTTCATATGCTGGTGAATCTGTTGCTATTCCTTTACATTCTCCTGTTGTACTACTACTTGTTGTTAATGAGTATGGGTAATAGTAATAAGCAGTACTTTCTACTGTTATTGAAGTTACATTGTCTGTTCCTATTTTTCTTCCATCTGGATGTTCATAACTTATACTTCCTGTGTATGTTTTTCCATTAGTTGCCGAACTTCCACTTGCTGTATATGTTACTTTATTTCCATATTCATAAAATTGTCCCGCACCAAAAACTGTTCCATCTCCTTGGTTAGTCGGATCATATCCTGTTACTCTATTTATATCTTCTACTTTTATACTTCTTGCATTTGTTCCATATTGAGCACACATTGTATTTAATTGACTTATTCCAGTGTTATATCCATCTTTTCCTGATAATTGTAAAGTTTCTACATCTACTGTTGACATTATTAGAAGTTTTCCATTTTCTGCTCCTAATACTTTCCAAACACCAGTGTATCCTGAAACACCACAATCATAAGTATAATCGTCTCCTACTGTATATGTTGTAGTTCCATTTGTTACTGATGTTTTGTTTTGTGTCCAATTTCCTGTTGGAGTTACTGGATCATCTCCTCCTGTTGTTCTATTCACTTGATTATCTAACCATTTGCTTAATTCATTTATACCTTTTTGGTCATTTTCTATAGCTAGATTCATTTTGTTTTGAGCGTCTTTTGCTTTTTCTATTATTCCACTATCTCCAAATAGTGCATTTACGCTCACTCCCGCTAGTATTAAAAGTACTACTATAGTTACTACTAGGGCTATTAGCGTAATTCCCGCTGTGTTTTTAAATGTTTTCTTCATTTGTTTTCTATCTCCTTTTCTATATTATTTATTTAAATAATATACAAACGTTTTAAAATTGTCAATACTTTTTCGTTGAAAAATGTCATTTTTTGAATATTTTGTATTAATATCGTTCATACTTATATTATGTAATTGTTGTTTTATTAGTATTTTACGGTATTTTTATTCACTTTTACAAGTTCTAAGCCAGTGATATATTAAAATAGAACTTTAAATAGGTAGGTGTTTAATTTGTTATTAGATGGCAAAGATGTTGCAAAAATTCTCGGTCCTAATATAAAAAAAGCTAGATTAAAAAGAGGTTATACGCAAGAATTTCTAGCTGAAAAAATAAATATTTCAATAGATTTATTAAGGAATATTGAAAATAGTAGAAATGTTGGTAGTATTCAAACATTATTAAATTTGTGTAATTTTTTAGAAATAACTCCTAACGCTATGTTTGAAAATTTATATACAACTAAGGATGATACTCTGGATACTACATTGCAAGAATATTTTGACACATTATCTACCAGAAGTAAAAAAGCTTTACAAAAAATAATAATTCATTTAGATAAAAATTATTAAACCGCTGTGAATCCACAGCGGTTTATCAATGTTTTTATTCTTCTTCCTCTGTTGTTGTTCTTCTCCTGTATCTTCTTCTGATTCCGTACATCACTGCCCAAATAGTGGTACAGAGCGCTGCAATAATCGACATCAAAATTGATGTATGATACGCAGCATTTCCGTTTGCAACTTCGATGGAAATCTGAAGCACACATACCACTGTGAGAATAAATCCCATTACGGTATATGTGAGAAGAAGCCATGTCCTTCTTTCATTTAAGGTTGTAATCATCGTAATTACAATAAATACAATTAAGATGAATGTTTCCATGAACGTAAGGACATCATAGGGTAATGTTTCTAAAAACATTTCTTTTTCCTCCTATATTATGTAAAAAATTATATTGTAAACTAACTATAACGTTAGTGTAATAAAGGAAAATATATATAAAATAGGTAAGACCTATATACTATATTTTACCATAATTTACATAAAATTGCAAATTATAATTTCTAATAATTCAGTATAAATTTTAAAAAAAACAACAGATTAGGTTTACACCTTAAATCTGTTGCAACACAAAGAATAGTGAGGAAATAAAACCTTGAAAAATCGGTGTTTTATTTCTTCTGGTGCGTCATAGAGGAGTCGAACCTCCGACCATCAGATTAAGAGTCTGCTGCTCTACCAACTGAGCTAATGACGCATATAACTAACTTTTATTATTATACGGCGAATCCCCCTGTTTTGTCAATAGTTAGTTAATTTATTTTAGCATAATTTGTTCGCAATTTCTGCAAATTGTTCTATACCTAAGCTTTCTCCTCTTACATTTTCTGATAAATTTAATTCTTGTAAAATTTCTTTTAACTTTTCTTTTGAAGCTATTCCTGCATTTGCTAGTCCATTTAATAATGTTTTTCTTCTTTGCATAAAACTAGCTTTTACAACTTTAAAAAATATTTTTTCATCTTTTAAGACTACTGGTGGCTCTTTTCTAATATTTAATTTTATCACTTCTGAACATACCTTAGGCTCTGGAACAAATGATGTATTTGGCACTGTTAATACTTCTTGTGGCTCAGAATAATAATATACACAATATGTAATTGCTCCAGTATTTTTTCCTCCTGGTATTTCTGTCAATCTATCCGCCACTTCTTTTTGAACCATAACTGTTATACTATCTATATTCAGTTTCTCCTCTAATAGTTTCATTATTATTGGTGTAGTAATATAATATGGCAAATTAGCTACAATTTTAACTGTATAATTTTGAGTATTTTCTTGTTGTATTAAATCATTTAAATTTACTTTTAATACATCTTCATTTATAAGTGAAAAATTATTGTATAATGCAAATCTGTCATTTAATATTTGTAACATTTTTTTATCTAATTCAATAGCAATTACTTTTCCTGCTTTTTCTACTAATCTACTAGTTAGTGTTCCTAATCCCGGTCCAATTTCTATTACACAATCTTTTTCATTTATTTCTGCTGCTTCTACAATATTTTCTATTACATTATCATCAATTAAAAAATTCTGTCCTAAATCTTTATTAGCGCTAATATTATATTTTTTCATTAAGAATTTAGTTTCTTCATAAATATTCATCTTTAATCTCTTTCTTTCCTTGTTTTTGACGACTTTTAGATTTTTAGTTAATTTTACACATCAAAAATTTCATTATTTTTTTATTAACTTCCTTGTATAGTATATAAGCATACTTATTAAAAGTCAATAAAAGCACTAGAAAAACCAGTGCTTTTATACATTATTCAGTTGTGTTATTTTCCGTTGTTTCTGGTGTAGTTGGCTCATTAGTTGTTGTATTTGAAGTTTCTGTATTAGTTGTATTCTCATTAGCTGGTTTAGTTGGTGTTGTCGTTGTTTTCTTCGTTCCTCTTCTAACTATCTTGTTTCTAGACTTATATGTATCTTTAGAAAGTAAGGTCTGTGATACTATTTTTCCATTTAATTTTAATATTTTATAGCCTTCACTTCTGCAACCTGTAATTGCTGTTTGTTCTACAATTTCTTTTCCTTCTTCCAGTGTTGGATCTTCTTTATATATTGTAGTAGGATTAATATATGATGTTATTTTAGATTGAATAATTACTTCATATTCTTTCTCTTCTTTTATACCATATATAGATACCTTACATACTCCTCCATTTGCTGATGCCACCATTTTTATAGGATATTTCCTTGAATTCTTAAATACAAAGTCTAAACTACCATAATAAACTGTTGCATCTCTACTTGCTGCTACATATCCTGTTGTAAACATATGATTACTTCTTTCAACAATCTGCATATTTGCAAGTAATGCTGTGTTATATATTGTAGATGATACTTGGCAAACACCACCACCTACATCTGGTACTACCTTTCCTCCAACATAAGCTGTTCCTTCTTTAAATCCTGCTTCAATTGTTCTTGAACCTACTATTGTATTAAATGAAAATTTTTCTCCAGGTAATATAACTGTTCCATTAACTTTTTTAGCTGCAAGTTTTATATTTGTATTTCTATTATAATTACTTCCATCAAATCTTGTTGAAAAAGTTGCTAATAAATCTGGGAAAGCTTCTTCTCCTAAATTATTAATTGTTTTTTTAGGTTTAGTTATTTTTAATGGAATTGTATATTCTTCTTTATCTTCTTTTAAAAGTTCTTCTGCTTCTTCTACTGAAATTTTAAAGTCAATTCCATTAACTTCTGGATGAACTACTGTTGGATTTTTTTGTACATAAGCATCTTGTGGTTCCTTATATATTTCTTCATGAATCTTCTGCAAATTTATAGGTTCTGGCTCTTTATATTCTACAGGTATTTCTATAATTTGATAATTTGTATGAATATTACTTATTTGTTCATATATTTTTTCTTTTAATTCTTCTGTTTTTATTATATATCCAGCTTTTCCTTTTACTATAATTAAATTGTTTTTTTCAATATAATAACTATTGTCTACAATTGCATCTTTCATCTTTGAATTAATATCTTTTATTGTATCTGATAATAAACTGTCGTCTAAATATAACCTAGGTTTAATTTCTTTTTTAAATAATTTTGTAAACAAAATTGAATAGTTATTTGTTAATATATTTCCATTTCTTCCAATGTTATCTGCTTCTATTACTGCATTATCTATATCAAATTTTGCATTAAAAGTATTTGCTGTTACGCTTGTTTCATTTTCTCCAATTTTTAATATTAAATTGTTGTTTTCATCTTTGAATCTTTCTTCAATTGCATTATTTACTTTTGTTTTCGCCTCTTCTACAGTTAAATCTGATATATCTATTCCTAAAATTGATATTCCTTTTAGTATTTTTTCATTATTCATATTAAATAAAGCAAATACTACTGAAAATATCATAACAAATAAAACAATAAATAAAGATACAACTATTGGAATCACTTTGTTTGATTTTTGTTTTTTAGAAGGTTCTGCCTTTTTAAACTTCATAGAATCTTCTTCCACCGTCTTATCATTATCCTCTTTTTTCTCTTCCGTTTCCTTATTTTCTACTATTTCTTCTTGTACATTATTTTCAGGAGTTTCTTCTTTTTTTAATTCTTCTTGATTATCTAAATTTTCTTGTCCTTCCATACTCTTCCCCTTTGTTTAAATATATACTTTTGTATAAAATAATATTACCACATATTTATTCAATTTACAATAAAAATTTATTTATATTTTGTCATAATTTATATTTTTTTATCATTTTATACTAGACAACTTTTTATTTTTTTAATATAATACTTATAGAAAATTTTGGAAGAAGAGGTATTGTTATGTTAGGTCATATGATTGCATACATTCGTAAAGAAAAGAAACTTACAAAAGCTGGCGTTGCTCAAGGTACAAATATCAATACTGGTCACTTAACTCATATTGAAAAGGGTGAAAGAAATCCTAGTCATAAGGTGTTAAAAAATTTATGCAAAACAATGGGCATTCCATATCGTCCTTTAATGTATACATATGATAGAGAACTTACAGAAGAACAGTTGGGATATAAAGTAGTATCACATATTCCATATGATAAAGTGCCTACTTTTGATTTGTTAGGTGGCTTAATAGATTGCCCTACCACTGTTTCTGGTGCATCTATTGCAGTAAAAATAACTGATACATCTATGGAGCCAAAACTAAAAAAAGATTCTTATGCATATATTGAATTTAATACTCCTCTTGATAATAGAGATATTGGTTTGTTTAGTTACAATGATAAGCTTTTAATTCGTAAGTTTATTATTCGTAAAGACGGACTTGTTCTAAGAGCGGAAGATAAGGGAATTCCAGATATATGCTTGGACCCTAAAGACGAATTTTATATTGTTGGCAAAGTTGTTGGCACAAATTAATAGTTTTTTTGTCAAAAATACTTGAATTATATTTTTTTTAATATTATAATATACAATTAGTTAAACAAGAGATAAATAAGGAGAAATTTTAAATGGAATTAATAAAAAATATTTTCTTTAATACAGATAAATTAGTTGAAAATTCAAAAGTGAAAATTTCATATGCAGGCAAACTTTTTCAAGATAACTGTGAGGAAGTTTATATTCATTATGGATTTGGTTTAAACTGGGATAATCTCGGTGAAATTAAAATGGAAAAAACTGAACTTGGCTTTCAGGCTGAAGTTGAGCTAATTTCTAGTGAGACTTTTAATTTCTGTTTTAGAAATGCTGAAAATGAATGGGATAACAATGATGGGCAAAATTATATTTTTCCTATTGAAAAAGTAGAACTTGCTTTAGTTGTAAAGGAAAAATCATTTTTAGATGCTCCTAGAAAATTAAGAAAATCATATATTTGGAGCAAGAAGGTTCGTTTAGCAGTATATAAAATTATTACATATTTGCCAAAATTAATTTCTGGAAATTATAAAAGAAAAATAATAGAATAATAAAAAAATAGCAAGTTATTAACTTGCTATTTTTTTATATATACCAACCACCATTTATAGAAATAATTTGACCTGTTGTGTACTCATCTTCAATAAGCCATTTTACGCATTTAGCAATATCTAGAGCTTTTCCTATTTTATTTAATGGTATTTGCTCTTTTATTTGTTCAAGCTCTTCATTCGTTAAATTTCTATTCATGTCTGTGTCTATTATTCCAGGTGCAATTGCATTTACTCTTATGTTTGATGGTCCAACTTCTTTTGCTAATGCTTTTGTCATTCCATTTATTGCAGCTTTAGTTGTTGAATATGCTACTTCACAAGATGCCCCTGTTTCTCCCCAAATAGACGAAATATTTATAATGCATCCTTGTTGTTCTGGTATCATATATTTAAGTGCTTGTTGATTACAATAAAATACTGAATTTAAATTTGTATTTATTATTTTTTGCCATTCTTCTTCTGTTACATCAGTAAATAATCCTTCTTGAGATATTCCTGCATTATTAATTAAAACATCAATTTTATTAAATTTATTTATTGCAAATTGTATCAACTTTTCGGTCTCTTCTCTTTTAGAAACATCTGCTTTTATTATTTCAATCTCATTTCCTTGTTCTAATAATTCTTGTTGTATTTTTTCTGCTTGCTCTTTTGAATTATTATAATTTAATATTACTTTATAATTTTCATTTGCTAATGTTTTTACTATTTGGGCTCCTATTCCTCTAGAGCCTCCTGTTACAACAACAACTTTATTAACTATACTTTTTTCTCTGTTTTCTTCCATGATTTAAATTCGCTCCTTTATACGTTTCAGTCAATGAATGACAATTAGGACATAGTAATATCAAATTTTCTTCTTTATTATTTTGATAATTCCCATCAATATGTTCCACTTCTAGTGGTATATTATTAGTATACTTATTTAGTTCTCCCCAACCACATCTTGCACATTTATTATTATATTTTTTAAATAAATATGTTTTTATGTGCATAGAAATTTGGTATTCTCCTCTTAATCCTGTTTCCTGATTGCTTTTCCATCTCTCAATATAGTTTTTATATTCATACTCTTTTTGGCATTTATTACTACAGAATTTATTTTTACTACTTATTTTTTGATTACAGTTCAAACAATTCATAATAAAACGTTTTTCTCCTTGTATAAATAATTAAAGTTCTTTGTCATATATGAAATTTATTTCATATATGACAAAGAACTAGGCAAGTTGTACAACAAACCTAGTTCTAAGTAATTGGAGCCACTTATCTGATTCGAACAGATGACCTACTGATTCATACTACTATAATTTTCATTACCACATTAGAAATGTGTTTGTAGTCTGGACTTTCTCTTTGCCATAGTTTAAAACCTTAGGCACACCGTATAAAGTCTCTACACTCGAAAACATATTGTTTTCTAGCTCGGGATTAGCATTTTACAGCCTTCCCCGAATTAGCGGTGTCCACTTTATGCGTTTCCACATAAAGGTGCAAGATAGTTCAAAATAAAACCTTATGTTTTATCTATCCCACAAGTCAGTTGCTCTACCAGCTGAGCTAAAGTGGCATATTTGGTGACCCCGACGGGAATCGAACCCATGTCTCCGCCGTGAAAGGGCGATGTCTTAACCGCTTGACCACGGGGCCAATAAAGAAACTTGCTAGGATTTAATCAACTTAAATCCTAGTTATGGTGAGCCATCGCGGACTCGAACCGCGGACAACTTGATTAAAAGTCAAGTGCTCTACCACCTGAGCTAATGACCCAAGTTCCAAGCTCGTTACTAACTTGTTACGTTAGCACAAGCCTTATTTTAAACTATTTTTTATCATTTGTCAATAGATTTTTCATTTTTTGTGAAAAAAATGTAATTTTTTTTGAAATTTTATTAATTTAGTTTCTTAATTAACTCTTCAACATCTATTCCATGTACGTCACAAGCTTCTGCTATAGTTTCTGCTTGTGATGCTGGGCAACCTAAACAATGCATTCCTGCTTCTAATAAAATTTCTGCTTTTTCTGGAGCTTTTTCTAATAATTCTCCTATTGTCATATCTTTATTTATTTCCATATTCAATACCTTTCCTTTCTTTTGATACAAATCGGGTTAATTTTCATAACTTCCCTTTAATATAAAATTAATTTTAACATATTTTTTTCAAAAAGTATAGACAAATTTAAAAATATATTATATGATTGTTAAAAATTGGAAGGTGGTGTTATCATATAAATTTAATTGATTATTTTTTCATTATTCTTATTATCAATAGTTTTATCTTTTTTTATTCATTATACAATTTTTTTGATATTAAAATTTTTCATAATCTACAAGGTTCAAAATTAAAATTAAAAAGTCCCACTAATTTTAAATAATTATTTTTAAGGAGGTGTTTATGAATTAATCGTATTTTATTCATTTTATTTTTTACACTTATTTTTTGTTTTATTGGTTATAAAATCTTTTCTCCTATTTATTTTCAAAATCACATTATTATTTATTATGGTTTACATCCTTTTGATATTTGTATAGAGCAACCTGTTTTATGGAAATCTTTAAAAATATTATTTTTAATTACTTATATTTATTCTGGAATATTTTTTTCTAACTTATTATCTAATTTATTTCATTTTAAAAATAAATTAAAAATGAATAAAAAAATTAAATTAAATAAAAATAATTATTCTCTAATAAATTCAAATAAAAAAAATGAATTAAAATTATTAATTGGCGAAAATGTAAATACCAAAGAAATTATTTATTTACCAGAAAAAAGTTTATATCAAAATATTTTAATTACCGGAACTATTGGCACAGGAAAAACTAGTAGTGCTATGTACCCATTTACTAAGCAATTAATTAAATATGAAAATTTTAATAACAATAAAAAATTAGGTATGTTAATTTTAGATGTTAAAGGAAATTATTATCGAAAAGTTGTGGAGTTTGCAAATGAATTTAATAGACAAGATGATATTATTGTTATTGAATTAAATGGCAAATATAAATATAATCCTTTGCATAAGCCAAACTTAAAACCATCTATCCTTGCTAACAGATTAAAAACAATTTTATTACTTTTTTCAAAAAATAATTCTGAAAGTTATTGGTTAGATAAGTCTGCTCAAATATTAGAAGAATGTATTAAACTGTGTAGACTCTATAACAATAACTATGTTACATTTGACGAATTACATAAGTTGATTACTAATGATAATTATTATTTAGAAAAAATAAATTATTTACGTGATAAATTTATTAAAAATGTTTTTTCTGAAAGTCAAATTTATGATTTATATTCTAGTTTAAATTTTTTCGAAAAAGAATATTTAAATTTAGATCAAAGAACTATGTCTATTTTAAAATCTGAAATTACTAGAATTACTAATTGTTTTATTTCTGATTATGATGTTTTAAATACTTTTAATCCTAAACAAGAAGAGCTTAATTTTTTTGGTTTTGAAGAAGTATTAAAAAAAGGAAAAATTGTAGTATTAAATATGAATATAAATGAGTATTCAAATTTATCAAAAATAATTGCAGCATATTTAAAATTAGATTTTCAAACAGATGTAATGACTAGACTTGCTAACAGTAAAGATAATAATTTTAGAAGTGTTTGTTTTATTTCTGATGAATATTCTGAATATTGCACAGAAACTGATTGTAATTTTTTCTCGCAAAGTCGAGAATCTAAATGTATAAATATTGTTGCTACTCAAAGTTATACTTCTTTATTAAATACTCTTCATGATCAATCTGCAGTAAATGTTATTATTCAAAATTTAATAAATAAATTATGGTTTAGAAGTGACGATATTTTTACAATTGAAAATGCACAAAAACAAATTGGAAAAGAAGATAAAGAAAAAATATCAAGGGGAATTTCCGAAAATGCTAAAGAAACTGTTTATAGCTATTTTACCAATTCTTTAAATTCAAAAAATTCTAATATTTCAGAAACTATTACCACAACTCTTCAAAACGATTTTGTTTATGATACCAATTTTTTCACCAGACATTTGACTAATTTTCATTGTTTAAGCTTTTTATCAACTGGTACTGAAATTATCCCACCATCTGAATTAAAATTATTTCCATATTTTAATAATTAATATTTTTTAGGAGGTTTTATTTATGTTTAAATTTATTTATAAAAAAAGATTTTTATTTATTTTATTATTTATTTTATTTTTATTAATTTTTTCTTCTAATGTTTCTGCAAATATTTTCAATGGTAACCCAGAAATTGTAGATAAATTAAATTCTGCTTTTGAAAAGATTGAAAGTTGGATGCTAAAATTAGCAACACCAGCTGCCGCAGTCGCTGTGGCTGTTGGTTTATTTATGAAAAAGTTTAGTTTTGGTGATGAAGAAAGACTTAGAATTGCTAAAAAATTAATTAGAGGTAGTTTATTTTCTTATGCTTTTATTTTAGTTTTAGATTTAATTTTATCTGCAATTAGTTCTTTATTAACTTAATTTGGTGGTGATGTATTGGAAACTTCTAATTTAACAACTTCAATTATTGAAACGATTAATTCTATTTTTGAAACTTTATTTTCTTCTATTGATACTACAATTTATTCTGTTTTAGACGAATTAACTTTTATTGATAAAAATATTTTAAATAATTCTGTTTTTCAAAAAATATTTGGTTCTACTGGTAATAATGGCTTATTAGTAATTGCGAATTCTTTATTAGTCGGATTTTCTCTCTATTACGCTATTCGTTTAATTTATTCTTATTATATGAATTTACAAATTGAAAGACCTTATCAATTTATTTTTAAATTATTAATTTTTGGGATTGTAATGAATTGTTCTTATTTTATTTGTAATCAATTTATTCAAATAAATAGTTTTATTTCTGATGCAATTCGTACAGTAGGTTCAAATATTTTCGGACATGATATATCTTTTTCTGAATTAATAAATAAATTAAATTATCTTTCAATTAAAGAAAATGAATTTAATATTTTTTCTTTTGATGGATTAATAAAAAGTTTTATTTCTATTAGTTTATTTAATTTAATTTTTTCATATTCTTTAAGATATATAATGGTAAAAGTATTTATTTTAATTACTCCTTTTGCAATATTAAGTTTAATAAATGAATCTACTTCTTGGTTTTTCAAAACTTGGCTTAGAACAGTTTTATCTTTATTATTACAACAGTCATTAGTTGCAATTATATTATTAATTATTTTTTCATTTAATTTTTCTTCAAATAATATTATTTCTCAATTGATGTGTATTGGTGGAATATATGCACTAGTACGTGCCAATTCATATATTAGAAGTTTAATTGGTGGTATTTCAACAGATGTTTCAAATAATTTTAATATTGGTAGCAAATTTTTAAAAAATATTTAAAAGGAGTTTTTATTTATGAAATTTATTTTTCCACAAAATTATAATTTTAAAAATAAATTATTTGGGATAATTGATTATTCAAGTTTAATTTTTAATATTATATTAAAAAATAAAAGTCTGTTGCATTGCAAAAAAACGATTGGCAAAATAATAATATCAATTATAATGAATAAGCAAGAGGTAGAAATATCTCTTCCCTGTGAA
>ERZ773108.32-NODE-32-length-127344-cov-5.567025_pt1 | contig 127344 bp, 93 predicted proteins | sample MGYA00580570_ERZ773108 | MGnify/ENA primary metagenome ERZ773108 (study PRJEB29015, sample SAMEA2737840) | human gut metagenome | biome: human gut; feature: human-associated habitat; material: faeces | place: China | collected 2012 ...
GATTGGCAGTCCATTATTAAGTTTTTTATTATGTTCCCTTTGTACACCGTTGCAAACTTCCCTTTTTACAAATATTTGGTTTTTCATCCGAAAACCGCACCTCATCTGCGTTCAAATCAATTATATTTAACTTTTTTTGGCGTTTAAGTTTCAATATATTCTCACTCAACCATTCTGTTATCCACTCTCCCGTCGAATCGTATTCGCTCTCGGAAAACAAGTCTTGAACAACCGTATCTGCATTTTCAAATTCAAGCCGCACTCCACAATTTTTAAAATATTTTTAATTAATACATATGTCAGTTCAATCCAATTATCGGCTTGAACATTACTGACATCAATATTATTCTCGGAAATCCAATCAGCAAAATGACGTATATGCTCCCCGCAAGCCTCCTTATCAACATATGTTTTCTGTATTTCTATTTCTTTCAATGAAATATTAAACGCCGAATCCGAGAAAAAATTATACATCCTACAAAGTATGATAACTGTCGTATCGGCATTCATTTCGGCGTTAATGTATTTAATATTCTCACTTACATTCCATAAACTCACATCACCGTATTTCGCAATCTCAAAAAACGCCATTGTTCCTTTTGCCATATACATTTCTTTTGCAATTCTTTTTTTCGGAAGCGAAAGCGATGTTACCCTGTTATCACCGAATATTCCCAAAGCCGCATTTATAACAAATGTCAAGTCTGAATCGGAACGCGCATAAATCGGCTTTTTGCATCGCAATTCCGGCGGAACAAGCCTTTGAATCACGATATAGTGCATCAGAATCAGAAAAAATAAACGGTGCCTTACCTGCAAAAATATATTAATGTTATTTAACAACCCCTCTCCGGCTTCTTGTTCACTCATATTTCTACTCCGAATAATATGCTTAAAAAACGGCGTTTCTATATTATATATCTCCCTTGCGACAATATATCTTCCATTTATCCAATCTGTAAATTCGGGATATTCAAAATCATCTTTATCTGCGATGCCGATAATATATTTGCGAATAAGTTCACATTCCTCCTTATCTTTTTTCGTATGAACAAACAATATTTTTCCCTTGTCCGCCAGAATATTAAGAAGCTTATTTCCGTCAAACTCGTTATGATTTAACGCTATCTTGTTCTTTTGCCTATCACTGCCCATCATTTTAATAATATAGTAATTCCGCCGTTCTCCGTTTGAAATATTGGGTATAAATATCCCCCGTAACGGTAATTGAACTGTGCCCCAAAAGCTCTTGCATCGCCTTTAACGAAACTTCGGCTTCCAGCCCACGCGTCGCAAAAGAATGTCTCAATATATGGGGACTTATTCGGGGAATTCCTATCTTTTTAACCGTTTTATTCAGTTTTCGATTGAAATTACCCGGGTCGAGATGATCACCTCTACTGCTTGAAAATATCAGACTGTTATCAGTATAATAATCTCCGACAAGATTCATATATTCCACTTGCCTGCGCTTATGCTCATTGAGCAGTTCAATCGCCTTATCAATCAACGGAACGGTTCTTATACTTGTATCGGTTTTTGGCGTAGTTACTATAAGCTCCGTTTTATTTCCGTCTTTATTATAGGTCCTGACCCTGCTCAAGGCTTTGGTTATCGAGATCGTCTTTTCGTCTTTGTCATAATCGCTCCACTTTAGTGCAAGAACCTCACCGCGCCGCATTCCTGTGTACAAAGCAAACAACAAGCCCCTTCCTATGTAGTTGTCTTTAAGTGCGGCAGTCAATTTTGTTTGTTCTTCCTTGTTCAAAACACGAATGTGCTTCGACTCCCTCCTCGGAAGGACTACATTATCACAGACATTTTCCTTAACAAACTTATTTTTCTGTGCCTGTTTGAGTGCTGCGTGCATTACTATTTTCATCACCTCTATCGTTCGGTGCGACAGCCCATTAATGTGCATTTCATTAATTATTTTTTGAATATGCGCTGTTTTGAGGTCTGCCAACCGCACATCCCCGATATTGGGTATAATGTGCGTTCTGAGTATTGTTTCATACTGGTCAAACGTTTTCTGCTTGACGGAGTTCCGTTTATATGACCAGAGCCACTCGTGACACCATTGTTCAACCGTTGGGTTATCCGTCTTATTAATAAATATATTATCGCGCAGTTCTTCCAGGGCGTGATTTAGCTTTTCCGCTGCTTCTTTTCTTGTTTTACCGTAAAAGTATTTGCGAATAATCCTGCCTCTGTCATCTCTGCCAATCGTTATGCTTCCCTGCCACCGTCCGTCCGGGCGGTGGCAGACAGAGCCTTCTCCGTTTCCTCTTTTCGACATATCACATCACCTCCTATATTACAAGCTGTTCCGCGGATGCATTTTTCAACCATTCTTCAAACAGCTTTTTAGGTATAAGTATCCGCCTGCCGACCGTGATTTGAGGGAAGCCCTTGCTGTGTACTAACTCGTAGAGTTTATTTTTTCCCTATGGGCAATACCTCTTGCAATGCTTTCATATCATAACAAGCATTATCATTTTTTAAATTTAACATTTGTATCATCCTTTCAATAATTAATTCTTTAATCGAAATTCGATATACGATTCAATATAATAATATATGGTTGAATCATTAACGAATTTCGGTTATGTATTATAGCGACGTCACTTTTTATCTGTATTATATCACGATTAAATTTAAAATTTACGGACAAAAATCAGGATATTTTAAATTTCTCAAAAAAATTAATCGCAAAGCATATTTTGCTCTGCGATTAATTGGACTGTATTACATTTTTATATTTGTTTATATAAGTTTAAAAAATCCGGACTGAAAAAACTCCTGAATTTGTTAATTTGTACCCCGTCGGTCCAAAATTCTTATTAAACTCTATGTGCTGACCCTCTCCGCAATAGTCTTTGAAATAATCTTGTGCAAACTCTGATTCGATTACCTTTTCAATATTGACTATTTGGTATTTCTCCATTTCGTTTGAAATAACACATCCTTCCAGTTCTCTATGCATATTACAAATCCAGCTAAGGTTGTTGGGCGATTTTGAATAAAGCTCATAAAACAACTTCATATCCAACGCAAAAACGTTTGCCAGCACAATCTCGACCATACCCGAATCTAACGCTTTAATCCTTGGTCTTATACAAAATTCTCCAAAGCAACGCATATCCTGAACTAAGGTTTTCCCTTTGCGACCAACCTTACCTGCCGTTTTTAAGAATTTATATAATGTCTCAATCAGAGTGCTATACTCCAAACTATAAAACTCAAAGCATTTTTCAAAATATGTAATATCGTATCTCTTTATTTCTCTGTATGCCTCACATACTGCCTTTAAATCATTTTCAACGCGTTTGTTAGTATAATTCTTTGTTTTCGCAAATGCGCCGCTCGACATTTTATTTAACAAATTTCTTACATTTCTTGTCCAGGGCTTATCGCTCTTAATCATCACATCATTCTGTATTTTACTGTTCGGCAGAAAATATATATTTTTTCCGTCGTTATGTTTTATCAGCGGTACTGATTTTTCAGCATCTTTGTCAGGTCGAAAAATCTCATTCGTTCTTTTCATATTTTCCGCACATTTCTTTATATTACGGCTATATTCTTTTTCGTCGGTATCTGTGACAACCCCACAATCATCTTTATATGCCTTGTACGCCTTTTCATACTTGCAATTACGATCGCGCATAAATGCCCGCATTAATATATGAAACACACTCATTCTTGTCGCAAGCCCTTTTACTTCATATAAATATTTTTCCAAGCTCATTTTATCTAAAACATAACCGATTTTCACCCATATATCCGGAAATCTTATATCTGTAATCATATCGGCGCTTACACATTCATATAATAAATCAAAATGCTCTATCTTATACATTTTCACACCACCCTTTCTGCAGTAATTTTACATCATATCTTCTAATATTTTTTGCTTGATTATTTATGCGTACTATTGTTACAGCTTGTATATTATTTCGTCAAAAATGTGTCTATTATAGGCTTAATTTCTTCAATGGCGTACAAGGGGAGGTTAATCAAACCGTCCTGTTCTTCATAATCCGCCATAGATGTTCTAATTGATAATTTAGGATTCCACATACTTCGATAAGTCTTTAGACTTTTGGCCTTTAGGTTTATTGACGCCTTTGCTTCTATCGGAACAATCTCACTCATTATCTGCAGGATAAAATCAATTTCAGCATTCCCGTTCTTATTCGTCCAATAATATATCGGCAAGTCATCAAGCGTTTTAAGCTGTTGAATAACAAATTGTTCGGTAAGAGAGCCTTTAAACTCAGTAAACACATCATTTCCTCTTATTAAAGTAGACGTATCAAGGTCAGTCAAGCATGATAAAAGCCCTATATCCGATACGAAAAGCTTAAATGACTTCATATCCTCATATGCTTTAAGAGGCATATACGGTTTTGATACGCAACTTAATTTATGAACCAATCCACAGTCAATAAGCCACAAAAGAGCGGTTTCATATTCCTTTGCTCTTGCTCCCGAACGAATAAGTCCGTATATAAATTTTTTATTTTCTTTTGCCAGCTGCGCCGGTATACAGTTCCACAACATTCTTATACGCGGTATTTCGTTTGCCGGTGCATGTTTTGAAAAATCAAGTTCATATGCCTCAAGTATTTGCTTTTGAATCTCACGTACTCTTATAAAATCAGCATTTGTTATATAGTCGTTCACCGCTTCGGGCATTCCGCCGATATAATAATATTCTTTCAGCAGTTCAATATATTCATTCTTCAAGATTCCTGCCATTTGAAAATCTTTTTCATCAAGAAGTTCTGATAGTTTTTCCTTTCCTACCGCACATAAAAATTCTTTAAACGACAATGGATATAAATCCAAAAATTCTACTTTTCCAACCGGAAATGAAGTTCCGCCGTGAAGAGCTACTCCTAAAAGAGAGCCTGCCGCAATAATCTGATATTGAGGAGCGTTTTCGTAAAAATACTTAAGTGAAGAAAGTGCATTCGGCACCTCTTGAACCTCATCAAAAACAAGAAGGGTATTATCAGGATTGATTTTAGTATGATAAACCAGCTCTAAGCCTTTTATAATTCTTGAAACATCCAAATCCCTGCTGAAAAGTTCTGTCATAAGCTGATTGTTATCAAAATTTATATATATCATATTTTCATAACAGCGTTTACCGAATTCTTTCATAATCCACGTTTTGCCCACTTGTCTTGCGCCCCGTATAATAAGCGGTTTTTTCCCCTTGTTTTCTTTCCATTTTTTTAGTTTGTCCAGAGCAAATCTTTGCATTAAACTTCACCTCGTTTATATAATTATACCACTTCTTTGACAAGAAATCAACCGATATTTATAACACAAACACATTTTTTCGAGCTAAACTTATGAGAAACATAGCACTTTTTGCATCAATTATCTTTTTCCTTGCCGCAAAATCAAATTTTCGTTCTTTAAAACGCCTAAAATTGTTGATTTTGTATGTTTTTAAAAGTAAAATTTTATAAAAATGGCAATAAACTTTTTTAGTTAAATTCTTTTATCAGATGCTCGAATGAAATATTACGCTTTTCAAGCAGGGCACTCACCCAAAATGCAAATGTCATAAAATCGTTATAGTTTAAAACATTCATTTTTCCGGTGTGTAAATTGCACGTTGATACAACAAAGTGTATATGTACATACCCCTGATTATTACAGAAACCGATATCATCTTTTATTTCGTGGCAAGCAAAAACAGCTTGCCTGTTTTCAAAGTATTCACATATTTCATATCCTAAACACAATATTATATCCGGTGTCAATTTATTTATTTCCGACTCGGTAAACGACAACACATAATGTTCCGCTTGCTTACCGTTTATGCAAAACATTTTGCTTGCAATCTCAATGCATTGTACCGCATCATACATAAATATTCCCTGACCTCCATATATCCTATGAGGCATCTTATCAAAATTCAATATGTATCCGACAAGATTTTGAATCACGTTATCGTTTGAATATTTTCCCCTTACCTTTTTAAGTATTGCCATATCTTTCCGTTCTCCTTATATGCACAATTTATATTATTGCCTTAGTCAGATATGTTTGAGCATTTGCAAGATTCTCAACAATTTGCGGACCGATATTATCGTCGTAATCGTTCCTGGATTTTACACAGCTTCTTATCCAATCTGAAACCGATAATTTTGACATTTCGGCAGTCTTTTTATATGCGTTGTATTCTTCCTCTGTAACGCGTATTTCTATACGTTTATTTTTTGACTGTTATTCATAATATTCTCCATTCCGCCGCCCTGCGCCGGCACAAAGTATGATTGAGTTTCTCTTATCAGCATGGTGAGGAATGATAAGAGACTATTACGCCCATATGCGTTTCCAAGCAAAGTGAGAAAAATTTCTTACAGTAAATTTATTCTGACGGAGACATTGATGTAAAATATATTTCCACATTAATACATCTCCTATATCCGTACATTAAAATTTCTAATGATATACTTGTAGTATATAAAGCAAGGTAAGGATATAATGTACGTACATCATATCCTCAATTATGTGTTATGTTTATTAACTTTTAATATATGCAATATTTTAAATTTACTGAAGTATTGAAAAAAGTGACTGTTCAAATAAAGGCAAAGGAAATTACAGATTTTTAAAAACAGTTTGACTTTTTTGAAACATATGATATAAATAAAATAATACTTATGAATGAAGGCTAATGTGAAAAAATTAAAGACAGCTGTGAATCGGCACTTATATAGATTGTATCATTAATTCTATCGAAAATGACTAATAAAATTTCATTTGCAATTATCGGGACAATATAATAAAATAAAAGCGTAAGCGAGTTGAATCCGATGGATAATGAGTTAAAAGACGATTTGATAAAAAGCGATCTTGAGGTAAGATATGATGAACATTGTCATGCTGTGTTTAGGTTCAGACAGTAATATTATTGAGGATAATGCACTCGGCGTATTGAACACTTTGCTTTCCGACACGATGAGTTCAAGCGAGAGAATAGAGATATTGGATAAGAAATTTGATTTTGATATGTCACCCGATGACGAAAAGGAGGTATCGGAGATGTGCAATGTAAGCAGAGGCGTTTATGATAAAGGCTATGATAAAGGCTATGATAAAGGCGTACTTTTTGGCATAGATGAAGGTATGGCTCTCGGTATGGATAAGTCAACACTTAATTCCATAAACAAAATGATGATAACATTTCACATAACCATAGATCAAGCTATGGATATATTAGAAGTTCCGGATGAAAAGCGCGAATATTATAAAAGCCAAATTTCTGAATAAACTCAGTCGTACAATATTTTCCCCAATCGGTATAGGCAACCGATTGGGGGATTAGTATAATTATAATTCTATGAATCTTGACATTAACGTTGAGAGAGTGTGAAAAAAGTCTGTAAAAAAGATTCCTCCTATGATAAAATATAAATAATATCATAGGAGGAATTTTTATGGCAAGACGCAGAAGAGAAAGAATGAGTGAAGGTAAAAAGAATATCATAGCGAGACTGATACAGGAGTATAACATCAAGAGCGCAGAGGATATTCAAGAGGCATCGAAAGACATGTTGGGCGGAACGATTCAAGAGATGATGGAAGCTGAACTTGACGAACATTTGGGGTATGATGAAGCAGAAAAGAGGTATTGAGCATAACCGTAGGTGAAAATGAGAGTGCAAAATATTGGCTTGGTGTGTTAAATGACCTTAAAAACCGAGGAGTGCAGGATATATTGATTCTATGTGCCGACGGCTTATCAGGGATAAAAGAGTCAATTGCTGCAGCTTATCCAAATACCGAACACCAGCGTTGTATAGTTCATCAGGTGCGAAACACATTAAGGAATGTTGCAGAAAAAGATAAAAAGGCATTTGCAAATGACTTAAAGAGCATATATCACGCACCGAATGAAGAAAGCGGCTATGAGCGTATGCAGGCTGTCACAAAAAAATGGCATGATAGATATCCGAATGCAATGAAACGCTGGGAAGAAAATTGGGATGTCATCTCGCCGATGTTCAAATTTTCGGCGGATGTCAGAAAGGTTATTTACACAACCAATGCAATAGAAAGCCTTAACAGTGCGCTGCGCCGGTTAAACAGCCAAAGGAGCGTATTTCCAAGTGGCACGGCACTGTTGAAGGCATTGTATTTGGCAACATTTGAGGCAACAAAAAAATGGATAATGCCGCTCAGAAATTGGGGAAAAGTTTATGGAGAGTTGTCGATCATGTATGACGGACGGCTCTTTTAGCACAAATTTTCCACCATGTACAAGGGTAAAATTCACGGTCTCTTGCGAGACCGCCCTTGACATGGCGTAAAATCCGTGCTATATTACGACTAAGGCAGGAAAGCCTAAACCCGGCTATTCTGCCCACTAAAAACAGATATTTTGTCATAGAAAAATCGAATTTACAGAAAAAATCTCATATGCCCGGAAAAATAGTTAAATTCAGGAAATCCGGTCATATGTGAAATTTCGCTGAGTGAATATCTGTTTTCGCGAATCAATGTTTTTATATAGTTCGTTTTAAGTCGGTGATAGTCACGCCATTACAGGCTAAATCAGCACTTAAAATTCAAAATACTCTTTTGCGTTTGAGTATGAAATACCCTTAACAATCTTTTCAAGCGAGTCAAAGTCTTCGGGATATCTTCCGCTTTCGACCCATTCACCCAAAAGATTACACAAAATCCGTCTAAAGTATTCGTGCCTCGGATATGATACAAAGCTTCGCGAATCGGTCAGCATCCCGATGAACTTGCCAAGGATTCCGAGATTTCCGAGAGCCTTCATCTGAGAAATCATTCCGTCCTCATTATCATTGAACCACCAGCCGCTTCCAAACTGAAGCTTTGATTTAAACGGTCCGCTCTGGAAGTTGCCCAGCATAGTGCCGAGAACATAATTATCCTTTGGATTCAGTGTATAAAGTATTGTCTTTGGCAAGATTCCGTCTGTGTCAAGCGCATCAAGAAGCCTTGCCAGATTCTCGGCAACGCACAAATCGTTAATCGAGTCAAATCCCGTATCCGCGCCAAGCTTTTTAAACATTTTTGTATTGTTGTTTCTAAGCGCACCGATATGCAGCTGCATAGCCCAGCCTTTCTTTGCATATCTTTCCGCCAAGTGCTTAATCACCGCGGTTTTATATACATCAGCCTCTTCTTTTGTAAGCTCTTTGCCCGAAAGCTTTTTGTCAAGAACCGTTTTTGCGTCACCCTCGGCATACGGAACATAGTCAAGCGCGTGATCCGAAATACAGCAGCCGTTTTCGCTGAAATATTCTATTCTTTCGTCAAGCCAACCCAAAAGCTTTTCAAAACTGTCAACTTCATTTGCCGAAAGATATTCGTCAAAGCCGTCTTTGTCTATATTTATCGCCTTATCGGGGCGAAACGCCGGCAGAACTCTTGTTTTAAATCCGTCAGCCTTTATTTGTTTATGAAATCTGAGGTCATCTGACGGGTCATCGGTCGTACAGATAATCTCTACATTTGATTTAAGTATCAGATTTCTTGCTGAAAAGTCATCGCAATTTAATTTTTCGTTGCAAATGTCCCATATTTCCTCCGCTGTTTTCTCACTCAGCGGCTTGTCTATGTCAAAGTAGCGTTTAAGCTCAAGCGCTGTCCAATGATACAACGGGTTTCCGATAAGATACGGCATTACTTTTGCAAATCCAAGCCATTTTTCATACTCGTCCGTAGCGCCCGTTATATACTCCTCATCAATCCCGAAAGAACGCATCTGCCGCCACTTATAATGGTCGCCGCCCAAGAAAAGCTCATACGCATTTTTAAATTTATGGTCGGCTGCTATCATCTCGGGCACGAGGTGACAGTGATAGTCGATTATCGGCATATCCTTTGCATACTCGTTATAAAGCTTCTCTGCCGTCTTGTTTTCCAGCATAAATTTATCGTTTATTATTCCCATTTTTATTCCCCTTTTCTTTCTCTACAGCGTTACTCCGTCTTTGAATATGGCGATTTCACTATATCCGTTTTTCTCATTCGCCGTCCTTCCGCCCGAGGCAACCGATATGACATAGTCTGTCAGGCTATCGCATACCTCGTTCATTGACCTTCCGTCAAGCACCTGTGCCGCGTCAAAATCAATCCAATTATTTTTTTTTGCGGCAAGATTATGATTTGTCGAAATTTTAATTGTCGGCACGGGCGCGCCGAGAGGCGTTCCTCTGCCCGTGGTGAACAGTATAAGATGCGCCCCCGCCGCCGAAAGATTGGTCACCGCAACTATATCATTTCCGGGGCCGTTAAGCAGCGAAAGACCACCGCCGCTTATAGTGTCACCGTAATCAAGCACCGCTGAAACCTCACTCATTCCGCCCTTTTGTATGCAGCCGAGAGACTTTTCCTCAAGCGTGGTTATTCCGCCCTTCTTATTCCCCGGTGACGGATTCTCGTATATTACCTGATTATGACTTGTAAAATAATCTTTAAAATTGTTAATCAAATCAACGGTTTTGTCAAACAGCTCTCTTGTTGGGCATCGCTTCATAAGCAAATGTTCGGCACCGAACATTTCAGGAACCTCCGTCAGAACACACCCTGCCCCGTATGAAATCATTTTGTCGGAAAGTCTGCCGACAAGCGGATTGGCGGTGATGCCGCTCAATCCGTCACTTCCGCCGCACTTTAAACCTATTCTCAGCTTTGAAATAGGTATCGGCTCTCTTTTAAATGTTTTTGCATATTCTTTAAGCTCGTCTATAAGCTTTACTCCGTCCGCGATTTCATCACTTGAATCCTGCGCGTTTAAAAACTTGACCCGTTGCGGATTATGCTCGCCCAAGACTTTTTTAAACTCACCGATATTATTATTCTCACATCCGAGACCCAGAACCAAAACTCCTGCCGCATTCGGGTGATTTACCAAACCTTTTAAAATAAGCTGCGTTATTCTTTGGTCGCCGCCGAGCTGAGAACACCCGTAAGGGTGTTCAAAATGCTTTGCTCCCGTTACTTCCGATAGCTTTTTTGCTATCTTGTTAACACATCCGACAGTATTTATTATCCAAATTTCGTTGCGGATACCGATATCTCCGTTTTCTCTCAAATACCCCATAAAAGTTTTGTCGGTTTTCTCTTTCGGAACTTTCACATAATCGGGTTCGTATTTATATTCGATATTGCCGGAAAGATTAGTTTTCATATTATGCGTATGAATATGCTCTCCGCGCTTTATATCACAGGTTGCGTGACCTATCGGGTTTCCGTATTTTATTATATTTTCGCCCGCTTTTATGTCACACAGGGCATATTTATGTCCGTTTTCAAGATTGACCTCTACATTATCAAGCTTATTTATTATCATAGCCATTACCTCTCAGAATACTTTTCAACTTCATCCGAAAGGAACGACAAATCCTCTCCCCACAACTTTTCGTTTGCAAGAATTGTCTTTGTGTCAGAGTTTTTCATAAATTCCATTACCTCTTTGTCGTCATTTGGCATATCGGTTTTATAGAATTCAATAAGTCTCGCAAATGAGAACAACAGATGCTTCGGCATCTTATTCTTTCTCTTTATATACTCAAGCACAGACGGCAGTACGCGGACCTTAAATTTGCTGACCGAGTTTAATGCAATCGATGAACACATATGCTTTATATACGGATTTGAAAATCTTTCAAACACGTTATTGGCATATTCGACAAGCTCACCCTCAGGCAGGTCAAGCGTCGGAATTATCTCGTCAAACACACATTCTTTGACAAATTTGCTCATTTTCTCGTCCTTCATACATTCGCCGACCGTCTCTATCCCCGAAAGCAAGGCGTAGGGTATCATTGCTGTATGAGCGCCGTTTAAAATGCGCACCTTTCTTGTTCTGTATCTGTCTAAGTTATCCGTTACGATAATATTAAGCCCTGCCTTTTCAAACGGGAACTCACTTTTTAAAATCTGCTGTTCATTTTTCTCCGCCTCTATTACCCACAGATGGAATATTTCGCTTGTGTCAAGCATATTGTCTTCATACCCCAAGTCTATCTTTTCATCTCTCGGATAACCCGTTACTATTCTGTCAACCAAGGTGTTGCAAAAGATGTTTTCATCCTCGACCCATTTTAAAAACTCTTTGTCAAAGCTCCAAAGCTTTGCGTATTCAAGTATGTACTTTTTAAGGGTCAGACCGTTCTTTTCGATAAGCTCGCACGGCATAAAGATAAAGCCTTTAAGTCCCAAGTCAAAACGCTTTTTTAAAAGCAGTGTAACCTTTGCGGGGAAGGTTACATCAGGCGCGTTTTCAGTTCTGTCACCTTCGTTAAACGCTATTCCCGATTCGGTTGTATTTGACACCACGAACCTAAAGTCGGGGTTTTCGGCAAGCTTTAAATACTCGTCAAAGTTTTTGTACGGCTGAACCGTTCTTGATATGCAGTCGATTTTCTTTTTATCAACAGTGGGAACCCCTTTTTTTAATCCTCTCATAATAAGGGTATATACACAATTCTGTTTATCCAGCATATCGCACATTCCATTTTCAATCGGCTGAACAACCGTGACACCTGCATTAAAATCGGTTTTCTCGTCTGTCAGCTGCACTATCCAATCAACAAATGCCCGCAGGAAGCCTCCCTCGCCGAACTGTATTATCTTCTCGATTCTTTTTGGTTTTTCAAACATTTTACCCCTCCGTTATTATAGTTGATACATAAAATTTATTAAGATGCATTAGAAACAACAGCTGATTATTTATACTGTATCGACAACTTTTCTTATTAGCTGTATTTGCTTGTCCGCAACCTCGCTGTCAAAACACTTTACATCATTTTTGGGCAGTTCACCAATAAGTGTTTTATACCAAACGCATCCAAGCAAATATCTTCCGACGCCCAAACTCGCGTGAATGTCATCCCTGTACAAGCCGCTTCCAATCATATTATACATACGCATCATAGTCTCTCCGCTCTTTATAACAGCATCAGGACATATAAGTTCTTTTGCCTTTAAATATGCCTCTCGCACAGCTTCATACATCTCAATTGTGGAATTAAATCCTACTTCCTTAATTCTATTTTTTGTTTCCGGATATGCCCAAGTCTGATGAAGCGCTATTTTTGACCTTGGCGAATATGTTAAAACGTACTTTTTCAGTTTTTGAATATATGGAATATATGTATCAAAGTCAAAGCTTTGATGACTTGCCTGCTGAATTGTTACATAATCCCATTCATCGCTTTTTAGCGCTTCTCTAATTGATATCCGAATCCCGGTATCACTTCCGTTAAACTCAAATTTATAACTTTTTTCGTCATCAAGAAGGTTTAGATAATGCTGTCTTAACGTGCACCCGCCTATATATAAATTAACGCACTTTATATTTTTACCGTTTACTTCACCTAAGTTATGTAAGTATCGCTGCGCGTCCTGAGAAAAGCTATTACCTATTGATAAAACTTTCATACCTTTCTTTCCCTTCTGCAATTGATAATGTACAATATAATATCACACAATAAACCGTCATTAACAATATTATTGCTCTTCTATTGCGGCCTTTTGCAAAAGAACATTTCTGAAATATTCTGCGTCAAACTTCATCTTTCGGTCATATGTCATAAGTCCGTTGCATTCCTGTTCTACATCATACAATTGCGTATAGCATATCGCAAACACCTTTTTATTTGACATTAAGACTTCGGTTAAATCTTTAAATCGTTTTAAAAACTCTTCCCGGGTTTTCGGCGCATTGCCATACCCCCACGAATCATCAGCGGATTCATCCCACTTAATTCCTCCGTATTCACTCACAAACACCTGCTCGCCGTTGTAGTGCTGTCTGCCGCAATATAACGGATTTCTTTCTATCTGATCGTTTAGAATATTTTTATCGAGTTCCGAATAATATGTTTTTAGTTTTTCCGCGTCCTGTTCATAATCGTGAACATCAAAAATATCATACTGTACCGTATGAAAATGTCCGCTCGTATCAATAACGGGGCGCGTTGAGTCCAATGCCGACGTCACATAATATACTGTAGATATAATCGCGTCATCCTGCCTGTTTCCGTCAACATCCCACGTTTCATTTAGCGGACACCACCCTATAATACAGGGATGCGACGAATCTCTCTTCATTGCTTCGACCCATTCGCATAAAAAGTCTGCCAAATTTTCTCTTTTGGAAATATCAAGCCCCCAGTTGGCGTGCTCCTCCCATACAAGATATCCTAATTTATCCGCCCAGTATAAAAATCTTGGCTCAAATATCTTTTGATGAAGTCTTGCCCCGTTAAATCCAAGCTTTACAGCATCTTCTATATCTTTTTTTAGCGCTTCGTCTGTCGGGGCAGTATATATGCCATCGGGATAAAATCCCTGATCTAACACAAATCTGCCGAATATTAACCTTCCGTTCAGCATCAGTCCTTTTTGGGACATAGAAATACTTCTCAATCCGAAGTACCCTTTTAATGTATCAAGTATCTGTCCGTCTTCTTTTACGGTGAAAACAACATCATAAAGATTTCCCTCGCCTATATCCCACAAATGCTTCTCTGAAAGCGGAACATTTATACATACGGATTTTCCTCTCAGTATCGCAGAAGCGTATCCAACCTTATTACCATCGTAAAAAACTTCTGTACTTATTGTCTTGTCACTTGTCTCGCCGGCAACATTCAGGCGAAACATTGCCGATACATTATCAATATCTGTATTCACATCATAGCTTTCTATATATGTTGTACCGACAGCTTCGAGCCATACCGTCTGCCAAATTCCTGTGGTTCTTGTATAAAAGCAATTATAGCTGCCGTATTTTGCAGATTGCTTTCCCGTTGGCTGACCTCCGCTTCTCGTATCATCAATTGCACATACAGTAACAATATTTTCACCTTTTTTTATATTTGCTGTTATATCAAAGCAAAATGAAGAATACCCACCTTTATGTTCGCCTATTCTTTCGCCGTTTATATATACTGTTGCGTGATAATCAACTGCTCCGAAGTGAATCAACACTCTCTTTTTTAAGTACTCTTCAGGCACAGAAAAGCTTCTTCTGTACCACACACAATTCATAAAATCCTTGTTATTGACACCCGAAAGTTCGCTTTCCGGACAAAAGGGAACATTTATGGCAGCTGTTAAACTGTCTCTTTTATAGTATTCCTTTTCTATTCCCGATACTTCATTGTCTATCTCAAATTCCCATACTCCGTTTAAATTTATCCACTCATCTCTCATTCTGTTCGGCATCGGATGCTCGGGTCTTGATATATTCATAAATTAAAACTCCTTATGCTTTATTTTTGTATAACTTTATTTTGACAATTTTAGTGTAACAATCTCAAAATTGCGCACATCAATTTTAAACTCACTGCCCGAACCAACTTTTTCTATCGGGTTTTCAAGCATATCACACAATTCTATCTTTTTGGCTTTAAAGCCCAATTTAAAGTTTGGCGATGACTTTCTGTTCCACGCATCGTAAAGTCTTACTATTATCGCGTCATCAGCCTCTGCTTTCTTAATTGTTTCTATCACGATATTCTCACAGTCGCATTCTATCAGGCTGTACCTTGAGGGAAGTGTGCCGCCTCCGTCCGACTCTGCCGCTTCAAGCGGTCTGTTAAGCACATACGCCTCCTTAATTGTTCCCCCTTGTTTAAAGTCACCCTTATGCGGATATATAGAATATGTAAATTGGTGTCTTCCCTGATCTGCCTGCGGATTCGGATACGTTCCGCACTTTATCAAGGTCAGTGACATTTCGTTTCCGCGCACCGAATGTCCGTACTTACAGTTATTTAAGATACTTACACCATAATTATCTTCCGATAAGTCGCACCACTTATGCGCGCAAACCTCAAACTTTGCCGCATCCCAGCTTGTATTATCGTGATTAGACCTCTCTACATTTCCGAACTGTATATCATATGTTGCCTTGTTCGAAAGAATATCAACCGGGAACACAGCCTTAACTATCGTATGATGCTCGTGCCAATCAATATCATTTATTATATCTATTCTTCGGCTTGCATCATACACTATTATATTTTGGCATATCAGCGAATTTATATATCTTCTGGTCACCTTAAATCCGCCATAGCCTTTGCCTTTTATCACCTCTATGCTTTCTATGTCATCAGTGCTGTATGCCTTCTGTTTATAATAACTGCTGATTTCCCAGTTATCCCAGGCTCTTGGATTATCCTCGTACATAACCAGCTTATTTGCTTCGCGGTCCTTTTTAATAACCTCCCTTTCGCATTCCTTGTCAATTAATGATACAATATTCATTTTATCATTAAAGGTTATTATATAATATCTGCTTTCTATTCTTTTATCTTCTACACAAACTTCTCCTGTTTTATCACCTTTTGTAACCTTCCAACCCATAGGCGGAACCTTTTCTGCATACACGGGTCCGTTTGCACTCTCTGCATACCCCGACACCTCAAATGAGTTCGGATTATATACAAGCGTTCCCTCTTCATTCACATTTGCCGCAATTTGCTTTAAGACTTCATTCTTTATCCCGCCTATCTCGCCGCGAAGCTCTCTGTACTGTCTGTCGCTTTCTTCATACACTTCATATATTGATGAGCCGGGAATAATATCGTGAAACTGATTAAGCAGCAATGTCTTCCATCCCTTGTTTATCTTATCCTTGGGGTATTCTTTGTCAAACATCAGATTGTTGATTACGCTTAATGTTTCTGTTGTTTGACAAAGGAACTCACCTTCGCGATTGTTTTTCTTATTTTTTGCTATAGATGTATATGTTCCTCTGTGCAGCTCGAGATAAAGCTCACCCACCCATTTTGGTGTTCTTCCGCAATGCTCACAGTTTTCCCTAAAATTTGCTTCCGCCCTGTTTAAAAAGTCGCCTCCGAAGCTAAGCTGTGCCTTTGGCATTCCGGGCAGCCCCTTTTGCAGTCTTTTCAGAGTTTCTATCATCTCCGGAGTTGAGCCTCCGCCGCCATCTCCGTACCCAAAGGTAACTATTGTTTCATTGTTATATTCCTTTTGCTGATATCTTTCCCACGTTCCGAGATGCATATTTGGTGTTACATCTCCCACATATACAGTATATATACTGTTTTTAAGATAATCTGTATGATTCTGTGCCGTCAGAAAGTACGAAAATATTTCCGTTCCGTCAATTCCCTGCCACATAAAGCTGTCATACGGCAGTTTGTTTGTTTCATTCCAGCTTATCTTTGACGTGACAAACTTGTCCACTCCCGACTTTTTCAGTATCTGCGGAAGCGCCGCACTATATCCAAACACATCAGGGAGCCACAGTATCTTGCTGTCTATTCCAAATTCATCTTTGATAAACTTCTTTCCAAAGATAATCTGACGCACAAGGCTCTCGCCCGAGGACAAATTGCAGTCTGCTTCAAGCCACATTGCCCCTTCTACTTCCCATCTGCCCTCTTTTATTCTATTCTTTACCTTTTCATAAAGAATAGGGTCTTCTTCTTTTAAGTATTCATACAACTGAGGCTGTGATGACATAAACACATACTCTGGATATTCATCCATAAGCTTAAGTACTGTCGAAAAGCTTCTCTGAACCTTCTCTTTGGTCTGGTCAAGCGTCCAAAGCCACGCTATATCTATATGCGTATGCCCAACATAATTTACTACCGCGTCTATTCCTCCGCATTCTTTGCCATAATACTCATTCCTAAGATAATCACCTGCTTTTCTTACACTTTCCAAAAACTTTTCACTCTGCGGCTCGCGCACGTCAATGATATTGCACGCTGTTTCAAGATGCTTTATTGTTTTTATGTGGTTGTAATCGTCCTCGCCAAAGCACATTGCCGCGTCATACGGAACCTTTATATCATAATACAGCTTCTCTACATCAAGATTTTTTACTATAACATTTAAATTAACCTCCGACTTGAAGTCTGTCATTCCGGTATAGAAATATATTATGATATCATATCTTTTGCCGCCGTCAAGCCTTACCCTTGTATGATTTGTATCAAGCCCTTGAATCGCCTCTCCGTTTATGTATATAAGTCCCTGCGGATTATCCGCCGCCCATTTACCTTCTGCCCCGGTTACAACCTCAAGCTCTGCTCTCTCATTTATCTTTACCTCGGGGGTCGTCAGACTTGTATAAAACCAAAAATGCTTGTCTCTTCCGTATACTCTGTCATTTCTTCCGAAGGTTTTCCAATCCTCATTAACCTTTGGCAGCTCGCCCGGCATCTTGTACCCTGTCTCTTTATATTTCAGGCTCGGTATCTCACACACTCTTTTGTCTGAATACTTTTTTAATATGTTTTCACAAGTTTTATTTATTTTGTCTTTTATAAATGCATCCATCTTCTTTTCCCCCTGCCTTTTGCTTTGTTTATTTTATCATACGGTAACCGCGCTGTGAACTGTCAACTCAGTCAAATTTATATTTTATTACTGTCAGATTTGTACTTCTGACGCATACAAAAGCTTCTGATGAAATTAACCGTTTGCATCAGAAGCTTAGTGTATTAACTTAATGATTATTAAATATCATAAACGTAATTTTTAAAATCATTTGTAAATGCGGCAGCCAGAGTAGCATTACCGTGGGTTTCCGGATAAACATCTTCAGAGCCGTGAAAAAATATAATATATTTATACTTTGCACCGCTTGGCAATTCAGCAGCAAAAGCAGCCGTAAGACGACCTTTTGCCCAATTCCACTCGCTCTGTTTTAAAGTTGTATGCGAATACTCCTTCCAATCCCTAAGATTCTCAGACATTGAAAATGCGATTCCGTTTTCGGGCGAATGTATAAGCAAATACCCGCCGTTATATTTTATCACACACGCATTCTCTCCGCCTTCGGCATTGCCGATATACCTCCAGTCAGTAATATTGACCGAGCTTGAGAGCGATACTCCGTTTTGCTTAAAAAACAAATAATAAAGCCCTTCTTTTTTAATAATATACGGATCTATCATTCTGCCCAATTCACTTACCTGCATATGCCCCTTCGGATTCAAAAGCTTCGGTGTATCGAAGCTTTTGAAATCCTTTGTTTTTATCGTGTAAAGACGTGCCGTTTCATCTGCATAAGGATACTCTCCAAACGGTCTCGGCATAGGATATGAACAAATGCACATTATATACTCGTCATTATACTTTATTATATTTCCCGGACTTGAAAAATTAAGCGCTTTATCCTTTACTGTAATTATTTCAGGCTTTGACCATTGTTTCAAGTCGCTGCTTGCACTGTGTCCTATACGATTATACATATATCCGTTATCTTTTTCCGATACTGTAAAAAACAGATGGCACTTGCCTTTGTAAAAATAACAAGCGGGGTCACGGTATGCATATTTGTCATTACCTCTAAAAATTATCATTACTGTTCTCCCTGTATCAATTTGTTATTTCAGATAATTCTTTAAATCTGATTTGGAATTTTTAATAGCGGTAACAACCCAATCAGCAAGCATTGACGCCCCATGATAACTGAAGTGTGTTAAATCCGAATCATTATTTTTCACATTGGCATTTGCGTGATGGCTGCGGCCTGCTTCTGTAAGCACGCCTTGGTCAACCAACTGATACAAGAACATATCACGTCTGACAGATTCTGCAACAGAATTTGAATTTACCGACTTGATATAATCATTATGAATGTTATACAAATCAACACACTCACATTTTTTTGCAGCTGCAACCTCTTTCATTGCCTCGGGGTAACTTCCGTTGTCTTGATGCGCGTACAGCTTTCTGCCCGTATTCGGACCCGTAACAAATACAAGAGTTGCGCCTTTTGCCGAAATTTCATCCGCATACTTGCCAAGCATCTCTTTATACTCATCAATGCTTGTGCCCTTCTTCTCTGTATGCGAGGTACCGTCTTCGTCTGTATATGTAAATGTTTTTTCAGGATTCAGGTTGCCCGCTTCATCGTTATGGCACATAGAAAGTATTACATAATCACCGCTTTTAAGCTTATTTAAAACGTTTTTCTTAAAGTATGTGTAATAGAAGCTTTTTGAGCTCTCTCCGCTTACCGCTTCGTTATAAAGAACCGCCACATTTTTGTCCACACTGTTTTTTAATACTTCGCCCCATCCGTACTGCGGATATCTGTCAGAAGCATACGCACACATAAGCGAATCACCAATCATATAGATATTCACCGGCTCGTTATAATTAATCTCCTGGCAGCTCACAAGAGGTCTTATACTTTCAAATCCGTCAACAAAAATTTCTTTAAATGTATCAGAGCTTGTTTTGGGAATGGTGCTCTCTACAGAAATTATGTCGCCCTTTTTAACATTGTCAAAGGTCTTTATATTTATGTTAACAAGCATCTCTCCCGAATATTCGGCAACTATTGCACTTGCACAGTTTATATCCGCTGTTGCAGTAGCCTTAACCGTTACCTTGATATTTTTATCATCTCCGACAATATTATTATATGCGGGTTTATATGATATCACATCTGCATCCACGCTGTACACCTTATATGTTTTTGAGAAAAGGTCATTGCTTATTGTTATACTGTTCGCATCTGACACTATCTTATTTTTGTTGGCATCCAACACATTTTTTGCATCATCAATGGTCTTTCCGTTGTATAGCCAAATCATATTTGCACTGTTTTTTACAACAACATCACTGTCGCTTGAGTTCAGTATAAGCATAGGTGCATCCGCACGGCGGAAGATACGGAAGTTATCAAGCGCAATTACTGCATCGCCCTCTGCGGGAACACTCGAATCACTGTTTGTATAATAACTGAACCTTTGTACAAACTTCATTCTTTTAAGTGATTTTAAAGTGCCGATATCAGACTTTTCAATTGATACTTCTTTAGTATAAGCCTTTCCGTCAATCGAAAAACTTATTGTCTGTGCCGAAGAATCAATCTTTATTCTTATATTATGCCACTTATCATATGTAACATCACTGCTTAAAATTTCGTTATTGATTCTTAATGTTCCATCGCCGTAAAATGTAGGATAAAACTGTCCTTCTTTTTCCGTTCCGTCATCATTCAGATAGTTAAACGCCAGGAACAAGTCGTTTCTTTTTGCATTTCCCGACAAGTATAAATCAAAGTCTACGTACGAAATTCCATCATAATACGTATATCCTGTATTTCCGAACGAAATTGCAGGGTCATCCTTATACAAAGTTCCGTTATCGGGTTTATATTCTTTGGTGCAAAGCACAAGAGCCGTGTCCGATGAATCCTTATCCGCAAATCCTTTTACCGCCGAAACCGTGTGCGTATTATGTAATCCCGTCTGTCCTTCAGCCACCATATCGCTGCCTGTGCTGCTGAATCCCCAGCCACCCGTCAGATAGTTATACGAAATTGCATTTCCGCCTTCATCTGTTCCGCTTGACTGCTTAATTATTTCATTTGCACTTTCAAAATCATAATTGGCGCAAAAGTCTGCGGGCAGATAAACAACTTTGTACTCTTTCTTTATCTCTGTGTCCGTCTTATGACGCAGCGTTATCTTGTCGCCTTCTTTCACATTTGCCGAATCAGAAAATACAACTTCATAATTATCGGGCGGTATCAGCGAGCTGTTTATTCTTTCGATACTTGCTTCTTTTGATACACTTATTATATTCCTTGCGTTATCGGGTCTTATATCTGAGCTTGTTGAGCTTAATTCTTTATAGCCTGAATAACTTCCGCTGTACAATGTCATATTATCTACAGCATAAATTCCGTTTGCAGTTGCGCCGCTTAAGTCGTATCTTGAATCAAGCTTGATTCTGGTAATTTTGTTTATGTTGCCTTTTAAAACCCAGCCTCCGTAAGCATCCGCATTTTTTATTTCTATTCCGTCCGCAAACTTTTCTCCGTCAATGTATGCATCTGCGGTCTTTGCTTTAATATTAAATACTACCGCCAGATTATGCCATTCTCCGCTACCCTCTTCGCTGATTTTTGCTGCGGTTGATGTAGCTGTTCCCATTTTCACTTTGCTTTTATCAAAATCAACCGTCATCTGTGAAATATCATATTTTTCTTCACTATTCTCACTTGACGCATTATATTTATCGGTAGTTAATTCAAACATAAACTGTGCTCTCGTTGAATTTCCTTCAAAAAAGACATCAGTATCAAACACCAAACTGTCTGCCAATGTTATGCTGCTTGTATTCCAGTTAAGGCAAGGCGAATTAACTCCTCCGCTTGTTTCGGCAGTTGTAAAATTCTTTGTAACTATTGCCAGCGCCTTATTTTCCGAATCTCTTCCGCCAAGTCCGGCAGACAAGCTTATGTTTTTTTCTGCTGTAATTTGTCCGCTGCTCCAGCTAAATCCGTTTCCGTCGGGCGATTTAACAGAGTTTACTCCACCAGATTCTTCAAGTGTAAGCTTATCATCATCAAAGCTGTAGCCGTATACCGATCCGCGGCTCTTTTCCGTTGCATACCAGCATTCGCTTAAATTCGTATCTGCGGTAGATGTAACCTTTATCATATCATCCTTCGCCAGGCTCGACTCATCACTTACAGCCGCTCCCTTTCTGGTAACCGAGACATTATAAGTATTTCCTATTGCACTTTTCAGGTCAGACACAGCAGGATACTTATCAAAGGTCATAACGTTAGCCATATCAGTACTGTAGACAGCGCTTGACGGCAAATTAACTGCTGCCTCAGTTCCTTTATATATGCGAATATTGTCTATTGCTGCCACTGCGTTTATCGCTTTTGCCTCAGCGCTGTTTTTTGTGTCAAGTTCTGCTTTAAAGCGCAGTCCCGCAAGTCCAAGATAATTCTTTTCTGCGGTTCCGTACTTTGCTGTTCTCGAAACCTGATTATCCAGAACCGTACCGTCTATGCTGAAAGTAATTTTCGCGGTTCCGTCGCTCTGCGGTTCGGTTATTATCGACATCTTATGCCATTTTTTTATAAAATTCTCTTCTTTGTACTCATCGCTGTAACTTCTACTTTCAGCAAAGGTACGCACATCTCCCGGTCTCCAAGTGGCATAAAATCCTGTGTCTGTACCTGTATTTGTGCCCCCGTCTTTATCCTGCCAGAAGACAAGCGGAATCATTGATATCTGATAGTTTGTATATGCCGCATTGTCATATGTAACTCCGCTTGTGTAAAAGTCAAAATCTATACGTGTTGCGCTTTCTTTTATCGCGTTGTTTCTGAAGTCAATGCCCCAAACCGGCGACTTAGCGCTTGTATCCAGCGTCCCGTCAGCCTTAAATACCAAAGCAGCGTCTTCCGATGACTTGCCGCCGACACCGGTTTGTGTACCAAGCGAATATACGCTTGTTGTTCCGTTGCTTGTCAAAGCCCAGGTTTGTCCGTTGCAGCTCATTCCATTTTCAAAGGTATAGCCGTAACTGTTCGCCGATTCTTCCGCAAACACTATCGGAACACAATTTAAAATCATTGCCGACATTATCAAAAATGTCATAAATCGTTTAATACTCTTCATCTTACAAACCTCCTGAATAATACCTGCTATTTTATTTGCTGCCGCAGTATATGTGCCGGCAGAATTTATATTTTTCTTTTTAATCACGGCTGTTCAAAGCTAAAATTGCAAGTCCCTGCGAGTACGGAGTAAAACAAATCGGAATGGCATTGTACTCATCGTTTGTCGGCATAATGCAAGTTCCGCCCGATGCATTTTTCAGTGTGCCGTCTTCATCTATATTTTCTTCAAGTATTTTGTATGCCTTATCTCTGTATACCTTATACGAATCGTCAAGCAAGCCTGATTTTATACCCTCATTAAGAGCAAAGGCAAATGCCGCTGTTCCTGACATTTCAGAATAAGATTCTTTTTGGGTAACCACTGTATTCCAGCTTCCGTCTTCGTTCTGATACTTAACCAAGTCTGCCATAAATTTAAGGTAATTTTCTTTAACATCTTTATATTCCGGATAGCTCTCGTCCGCCATACCAAGAATAATAGGCGAACCGGCAGCAAACCATCCGTTTCCTCTGCCCCATACCGCCCCGACTTTCTGACGTTCGTTTCCGTAATATCCGTGAACAATCAAATCGGTGTTTGTATCTTTTAAAAATTCGTAATGAAGCTTATATTGCCTGAGTGCCTCGTGCATATACATCCTCTTCTTGCAAAACACGCTGTACTTTGCAAGAAATATTCCGCCCATAAACAACGTATCTGCCCATATCTGATTCGGGTAAACATTTGCCGTACAGGAATGCTCAAAAGCGCCCTTTTCGCCTCTCGGCGCCTGAGCCATACACCAATCCGCAAATTCTTCGCAAATTTCGATATATTTTTTATCCTGTGTTACTTTATAAAGAGTAAGCAAAGCAAGACAGGGCGCTGTTGTGTTTATACTCTTACCCGGATTTCCTTTTCTAAGCTCTTTTTCGGTCCACTCTTTAATATGGTCTATACAAAACGTCTTGTTTTGCTTTTCAAACACCTCTGAAAGGCCGTAAAGAAACACTCCGTAACTCCATTGCCAGTCATAACCCCACAGCTTTTTATCTGTGTTAATTATAACTTTTCTGCAAAGCTTTTCAAGTTTCTCGTTCATATATAATCTCCTTTTTATCTCTCTTTTTCATAATTTCCCGACAAATTTTAATCATACATCGATGATTCAATTAACTCTATCCTTTTGATATAAGCTTTATCCTTTGTAACCTTTATTCCAAAGTCACAACCGCTAAAGTCCCTTGACCCACGGAAAAAAGCATCGTCTACGCGCACCGTTGCTGTCTTCCACAGCCGCGTATTTCCCATTGTAACTATCTTCTTGGGATGTACCGAATATGTTGCGCTGTCAGTCTCTCCCTCGGGAAGCGCAATATTATACACCAATGTCAGGTCGCCCTCGGTATCGAGATAGGTAATCTCAAATACCACACCGTTTTGAGAATGAATTTTCGTTTTGTCTGCTATACAGCCTAAGTTTTTACCCTTACTTACAGCTCTGCAGGCCGTTACAACTCCGTTTGCATCCTCAACCTCTGCATACTCGGTATAAACAATTCGCGCAGGGTCTGTATTAAAGTTCATCGTAATCCCGTTCGAGTCCTTATTTACTGCCGTTTCAGTCTTACCTATCGGCGATATATAATACGGCATATCAAATGTGCAACCCTCTCCGCTTGCACCGCCGCCGGTTAAACCGTTGGTATCTATCGGCACTACAGAGTAACTGTGATTTTCAAGACGTGTCATCTCTTTATCCACATAAGAGTTTTTGTCTGCTGTTCCTATCAGCTTTCCGTCTCTGTAAATCTCATATCCGTAAAGCGCATTGTAATCATCGTAGCTTTCTTCCCATTCAAGTGAAATCGCCCGCGCTTTATTAACCGTCTTAATCGCTGTCACATCAGTCGGCGAATTATTTATAAGCGACACATTATTCTCATCCCATATATAATATCTTATTTCATCGGAAGGTCTTTTATTGAGACCGCTCACGGCAAACTTTTCATTAGCTTTAAATGATGTTTTGCTGTCCTTTTTAAAATCGTAAATCTCGCCTGTCTCGCCGTCTACCGATGCAACAACAAAGCTTATTTCCTTTGCTCCCGATGCATTCGCATTTTTTACAACTATATTCGCCGAGACGGTACCGTCGCTTTCTGTAGTAATCTTAGGGGTCTGAGCCATTACCGCTGCATTTGCCGATGCCTTAACGGTGACAGGAAAGTCTCCTGATACGTAATACCCGTTCAGAGTTACTTTTGCCGATAATTTTACTTCTGTATCTTTATCGCTTTGAGTAACTATTGCCATCATTTTTCCGTCTTCATTCTCTATCGATATGACTTCTTCGTTATCGCTCGTCCACAATATTTCGCTTGAGTGAACACTTCCGACGGACGGAAGTTCAAAATCATTTAAGACTATGCTAGGCAAGCTGATGGCGTTCAGATCCTCAATACATCCTTTATAGCTTTCATCTTCTTTTGCCGTAACAACAAAGTTATCCATCTGAGCAAAAATTGCATTTGAAAACGGATTATGCTTTATTGACACATATTTTATACTCGGAATCCCCGCTATATCCGAAGAATTATTTATCGGTATATCCGTTACCGCATCGCACAAAAGAGTATCCCCGTCATAAATTTCAACCGAATATGTTCTTTTAATATTTACATCAATAACATATGTAAGCATTTTATCGGAAATATTGCCCTGATATATTAATCTCTTCTGATTGTTTTCCGATTGTTCTGAGTACACCGCGTAAATGCTTGTGCCGGAATCTTTTATGTCATAAAGAATTTGAGCCGCTTCAACTTTATTCTTATCTAAAAGCCCCACCGTCATCATATTGTGTCCCGTATTATAATTTGTGTCCTCGGTTAATGCCTCTCCTGTCGGCAGTTTCATATCATAAGCCAATTTTACGTTTCCGATTATATCGTCTGACGCAAACTGTGTTTCAACGGTGTTATTTCTGTCGGGCATACTGCTTTCAAAATCGTTGACCTTGTAGACGGCCACACTATGATAATAATTTACTTTATCCGGAAGTCCTATAATTTGAAAGCTTTTATTCTGTGCAGGCTCTGACGGCATATACTTTGAAAAATCAACATCGGTAATTCTAACCTGAGCCTTATGCCATTCACCCGCTCCGTCACTTTTAATTTTTTCGCTGTTATATAAAACGGCGCCCTTTTCTTTAGGATTTCCGTCCGTTCCGAGTTCTGTTGACGGATATGATATCTTAACTGTGTTATTTTCCGTATCTTCGGTATAATACTCAACTTCTATTATATACTCATTGTCACTGCTGCTAAACCTTGATGCATCCATTCCAAAGCGATATACGTTGGTTCTTAAAGCCTCAGCGGGGTTGGTTGATGTAGTATATGTCGTTCCGTTTAAATATGTAAACTGCTTAAGTGCAGTCTTGCCGCCTATTTCTTCTACACATACAGCTTTATTTCCGCCGTTGCCTATATAACCGTAATCCTTGCCGTCAATATTAACCGTTTCTGTATGCGGCTTTGCCACACAGCTTAAATCCTGAGTTATTGACATTCCGTGCGTATTATCACTTTTGTTTAAGTCAGCTGTCTCTGTTTGGTCCGTCACTTTAAAATATAACAACGAGTCGGATTTTAACTCAAGCATCTCATTCTTTATTTCGGCAGAGAACGAAGACTGCGTATCCGATATAGCCGATGCCGGAAGCTTTGTGTCAGAAATACCCGAAAAATTCTGCTGCATAATAACCTTCCAATCATCGGCATATACTACTGCAGTCATCGAAAGTATAATCACGACTGTCAACAACATTTCAAAAAAATATCTGATTTTATACTTAGTCATAACTATTTCCCCTTAAATATTGTAATTTTATTAGTACAATGCAACGACAAGGTCGTCTATACTGCTGTTATATCTTCTGATATATACCATAGTGCTGTTGCTTGTTATTTCCAAAGAACCGTCTCCCGATATTGCATTGGTAGGGCGAACATCTTCAAGATTATGTCCGAAGTACAGCTTATCCCTCTTTGCGTCATACACCAAATACTTTAATCCAAGCGTCGGCTTATACGGAGTAACCGTAAGTTTTTCGGTATACGATGCAGGGTTAAGTGTAACGATTGCCTTCTGATTTACCGCATATACATAGCCTACTATATAGCAATTCTTGTCCTTGTCGGACGGGCTGCCCTCAATCATCGGTTCGGGCGGCGTACGCAAGCTTCCGCGTTTGCTGATTTTTTCTATCCATTCCGGGTCTTCAATGGTTGTGGATATATTCATATAATCACCGCGCTTTATATCAAGCGGAAAACGTCCGTCCTTTTTTGACTTAAACTGCTCATACGCGTTATTTAAATATCCAGTAATAAGCAAGTACGGCTCATCTGCGCTGTCATCTATTACCTCCTGTACCTCATCTACAATAAAGAACGAATCTCTGTAACCGCTTGAAACTCCCGAACGGTCTATTATAACGGCTCCCGCCGTAAAGCATTCATCAAAGTCATACGCCTCTACATTCATTCTGTTATTATTTCCGAAGTGCGAATACGATACTACCTTATAATCAGGATTTTCCTCATCTCCGTATACTAGGAAGCATACCGTGTTGCCGTCAAGTCTGCACTTAGGACCTAACTGATCCAAATAATTAGACCTGAATATCTGGTTATTTGCTTCATAGTCTTTTGTAAACGCGTCCTTATAATATCCGTATTCCGAAAAGTTATTTACGTCCTGTGCAAGCTCAATCTCCGTAAGCTCTCCATTTTTATTAAACACGGTCTTTACAACCTGACGTTTTATTCCGTTACCCGATGAATCTTGTATCATATTAAGCAATTCGGAACCCTTTTTCCCCGGTTCTTCATTAATCTTCAGTTTATCGGCTGTAACCACGGTAACATCTGACCCATCGCTTAATATCAGCCTGAGTTTCGCCTTATCGCCGCTGCCGAACCTGCCGTCATCCGCCTTTGCGTTTACCAAAAGTGAATAAGGCGAGGCAGTGGCGCTTTCAATAGCGCCTATATTTCCCGACATATCAAGATAATATTTATATCTGTTACCAATCGTAAGCTTAGGAAGCGTATATGTTCTGTCTTCAATTCTCTTTTTTAAGCTGTTTGAAATACTGTATGACCCGCTTTCAAAAGTATACTTTTCTTCATCCGACAATGTTGTGGATTTAAGCGTCTCTGTTACGCCGGGCTTGTTTACATAAATATAAATAATCTTTTTGTCCGCGCTTTCGACATATGATATCAAATTGTTGCTGTTAATATCATTAATGGCTATATCTTCTCCGTCCTTTATAATCTTTACTGTATCATAATTGTCTAAGGAGAATGAATAATAATTTCCTACAAGCAAATTTCTGTCAACGTTGACCGACTTTACAAGAATATTGTCAAATTCGGTCACAGACACTATATCATATGCCCCGTCATCATCATTATCAATCAACTTTATAAAACCTGTTTTTGGTTTTATCTTATCTATTGTATAGTTATTGCACAATGTGTTGTTATACACAACATCCGCATACTTGTTTATCTCTGCTGTCCTGCGCTTTTCATTTTGCCAATAGATAATTCTTGAAAGACTGTATTCGCCGTCATCCGGCATAAGATCCTCGCTCTCAATTTCCAGAATCGAGTTTGTATTATCCGCATCCAGCCACAGCACGGTATCTGCACCGTTTATTTCTTTATGAAAATATTTAACTTCATATCCCAAAAAATCCGTATACTTTAATTCGTCCGCAGAATACGTCTTGTCATCTATAATAATGTTTGTATGAGACGCCTCCTTCTTTGTCAGAGAAACAACTCCGTTGCTTTTCATAACTCCCTTTCCGAAGAAGATATTACTGTTTACCGAAAGCAAGTACCTGTTTTCATCCGTTTGATATGACGCAACCCCGTCAGAGCCATATACCGTTGCCTCAAACACGCATGTAAGTCCGCAGTTATAAAGCAATTTAACAATATCCTGTGCCGAAATATTATCATCATAAGATGAAATACCTATCCCCTTTGTTAAATCAAGCTTTTGAGCCATTGCTATGTATCCCATAGGATATTCACCGTACTTAAGCTTTACATATTCTTTGTAGCCAAGCAAATCAACAGACATTTTTATTGCCTGTGCATATGTTACACTATCATTCGGCATAAAAAGATTTGATTCAGTGCCGTTTATAACACCGCTTCCGTAAAAATATGCAATTGCATCTCTGTACGGAGTATTCGCGTTAACATCTATAAAAGGAATGTCGTTCGCATTTTTTACTTCGGGTAAACCCGATAGCCTATACAGCGCTCCGGCAAATTGTCCGCGGCTTATCTCTGCATTTGCATCAGAATCCACCAGCTCGTCAGTCAATATATTCATTGCTTTTAATGCGTCGTACTCCTGCGATTGTATAGGAATAAAGCTGTTGGCGGAATCTTCGTTATCTGTCGGTTCTGCGGCATATGCAACATTTGAAAAAATTGTTATCGTAAGTAGCAACAATATTAGTGTGCGTTTCATTTTTGTTCTCCTTTCGCGTATTACTGCTGAATATACTTTCTCAACTCATACAAAATCTTTGCAGCTTCTGCTCTTGATAAACTTATCTGCGGTCTGAAGCTTCCATCCTCAAATCCGTTTATAAGAGAAAGTCCCGATAAAGCATTTACACTTTCTTTCGCATAATCGCTTATATCCGATGAGTCAGAAAAGTTAGTGTCGCCGATGTTGTCAGTATTGATATTTTTAAAGCTGTTTACAGCCCTAAACATAATTACCGCCGCATCCTCGCGCTTTACCTCCTGACCTATTCCAAACATCTCATCGCTTATTCCTTTGATTATACCGCAATTAACTGCCGATGAAATATATGGATAATACCACTCGCCGCTGTCCGCATCTTTAAAGCTGCACTCTCTGCCGCCTTCGTATGTGCCTGCGGCTCCTACTATCATCTTTACAAATTCTTCTCTTGTTACCGGTCTGTCGGGATAAAACTTTCCATCCTCATACCCCGAAATAATACCTTCATTCTTAAGCTCGGTTATATAGCGGTAAGCCCAAAACGATTCATTCACATCAGAGAACTCACTGCTGCCCGAGTTATTGTTTTGACCGGTCGGCATCGAAACTCCGCCGGGGGCAACTGTCGCTCCGTTTCCTCTTCCGCCTCCCGAGCCTCCGCTGCCGGCTCCGTTTCCGTCTCCCGTATTGTCCGAATCGGCAAACTCTGCCACTGCCTCATTAAACGCTGATTTGGCTGTCTGCACAGACGAAAAACTTTTACCCAATAACTGTCGGCTCACCTTTTGCCTATCAGCCTCTGTAAGTGCACAGAACTTATTGTAGACCGAATCTTCGATTTCAAGGTCTTTATAATAAAGCGAAAGCTTCTGCTCAATATTGCTTTCATTTGCCGCATTAATTACCGCAAGTGCCTTTGCGCGATTAAAAATCTTTTTAAGCTCTGCGCAATTATTAAACTTTTCTCCGTTTGATTTAAGTTTAATTATGTTTTCATATATTTTGTCTTCGCAGGCTGTATAATCTTCATCATCTGTCTTTATATTTAAAACAGATGATATATCCTCTATCATTACCCCAAGTTTTGAAGGCTCTGCACCGTTGCCTGTAAGATATTCAACCACTTCTGCAATTTTCCAGGCATCGGCGGCTTCATTTACGGTTTTAAAGGCTCCGTTATAATCATTGTTTCTTATATTAATAAATGCCTGAAGCTTTACAGAACTTTCCTGCTCCGAAACGTTAATTCTGAGAGCTTTTGCCAGACGTACCATATATCCGTTAACACTGTCTGCCGAAGCGTTATTTATTTCTTTCAGCAAGCTGTCTTCGGCATTTGGGTCGGCATCCGACGGACGAAGAATCCATACCTCCTGCTCTGACAGGCTCTCCCCCGAAAGGTAACCGTTGCCCTGAATTTTTATTTTATATGCCCCGTCCGGTGCGCTAAGATTATCGGTAAGTTTAAACCTGATTTCTGTTTCACTGCCACTGACCTTTACCTCTTTAACACGGCTGTAATCACCGAAAGACGGATTGCTTACAGCGGCAGGGTATAAAACAGCAGTAATTTGCTGAATGTATTTAGCCGAAGGCTGAACCTTTATTACTAATTCCATAGTGGCATAATCTCCGTACCATTCAGTCTTAAATTGCGCCTCTTCGGCAGCCGCTGAGATTCCGCTCAATGATAAAACCATTAAAAATAGCAATACATACTTCAAATACCTTTTCATTTTAATCTCCATTCCTTTATATTATTCAAATTAATCCGGCTCAACATTTTGTTAGTCGGGAATCGATGCCTTAATATCGGAAATATAAATGCTGCCGGCAGAACCTTTTATAACCACATCCGTTTCGTGCGTCCCCGCATTTTCAAAGTTTCCGCTGTCTATAATAACTTCGGCGTGCTTCCATTGATTTGTACCGTTTCGCTTCACCTTTTTCTCTGCATCCAGAACTCTCCACAAATCATTATCCGACTTTGCCCCGGATGTATACTGAACGGTAATCGGTATCTTACCGTTATCAAGATAATCAAACTCCAGCTTTAGCCTTCCGTCAAGTGTATCTATTAAAGAATCAGAGACATTTAAGAATATTCCTTTATCATCTTTTGCCGTAATGCAGCTTCTTCCGTCCTTCGTAATCTCGCTGCTGTCACAATCGATTCCTTCATAACTTACGCGCTCGACATTTTCTCCTGCAGGATATCTGCCGCCCTTTGCAAACTCTTTTGTCATATCGGTGAAGTCGTACCACTTAACACCCAAAACGCCCGTTTCGTCAATCTCACTCCAGTTCACAATATACTGATATCTTGCAACTGTCGGATGCGCTTGATTAGGATGCTCAACAGACGGAGCATAAACAGCCCCCGATATAGGAATTCTCTGATTGGTCTCGGTTGAAAGCAACTCAAGTCCGTAGCCGTCGATTACAACATATTTATTGTCTCCGCTTACGTGAAGATGATCGTCGCTTTGCTCCCACGCGGTAGCATCGTGATAATATTGTCTGTGCGAGCCATCCTTGTTGAGACGTACTATAGCGGGTAAAGAGCCCTTAAATCGCGGCCAAAGGTGTGGCTGATACGGCATAACAAGCCAAAAATACTCTCCGTCATATGACCACATCTCATGAGTAGGAACTTGGTTTGCGTATTTTTCGCCGCTTGCCATAGGGTCGCTTACGCCCTGCTTATACAAGTTATATGATGTATTTGTCGAAAAGTCATATACCCACGTTCTGTCAAGCATTTGCCATTGTTTAATTCCCGTCATTTCGTGACAGAACATTACCAGATTCGGATACTCGGGATTTATTCGGCAATGCGTCAAATCCTGGCTGTAATCCCAACCCTTGGTTCCAAACTCCCATTTATCCTCATCTACACTGTAGAGCGCTATAACCCCGGCATCACCCTGCTTTCTAATCTTATATCCCGGATCATCGGGTTCCATAGATATATACTTACAGTTATTCGATACATAAGGGCAGTTTACCCCAAGCCCCTCGGGAAGCATCGTTACCAGCTCTGATTTTGGCATATAATCCATAAGATTTGCCTTCCAGATTGTACCTCTTCCGTTTACCATTTTTGCATAGTATACATAGTCATCCGTGCCAACAAATGCAAACGGCCAGTTCATCTTTTGCTCGGGGTCTATAGCAGTCAGCATTTGTGTTTCTATATTATATCTGTATAACCCTCCCCAAACTACTCCGCATATAAAATTCTTTCCGTCCGTTGTCCAATGCTGAGAGCATACATACGGTCTGGATACATCCTGTCCGAAGATGTTCATATAATAATATGTGCGTCCTGTCTCATTTTCGGTTATTTTCTTGTATGGGCAATACTGCGGAACACGAAGCCAAAGATTCTTCATCTTTTCTTCTTTAAGAGTCTTGATATCATCTCCGTAAAATCCGGATTCAATTATTCGTGCCGCCATTGATTTATTTCCGTTCGGTTCAAAGAACAATGTATCATAAGCAAGGAATAACAAATTATAATTATTTGCGGAAACGTTGCTGTTAATAAAAAGTCCTTCACCGCTAAGTAATCTTATCTCTGATGCATATTCAATCGGGTCCTTGTCCTCTGCATTTAAACCAAGCGCGGATAAATACATTGTTACAAGCTCTCCTTGGGTTAAATCTTTATTCTTATCTTCCTCACTCAGCAAAGTGTTTTTGTCTGAATTAATTATGTTAAGCAAACGCTTTGCGTTATATAGTGTACAATTATTTATAAGATTTTTGCTTTGTACAAGCTCATCATCGCTTTGTAAAAGTTTTAAGTCTGTAAATGATGTTCCGCGCGTATTCGGCAATGAAGCGAGGCTGACCGCCTTTCCCTCACGCTTAAGCTTGGATATATTTACAATTTCAACCTTTTTAAACAAATTATACACATTACTTGCAAGGCGGATATTTCCGCCCTCGGCAAATGTACTTTTTAAATCAGCATCGTTAATATAAAGACTTTGAATAAACCAATCCTGTACTTCGCCCGTCTTGGTAAGGGATATTCTTGTATTGCTTCCCGTATTTGAGGAAATATAATCAATATGAAATTTACCGGGCGATGGACCATAGTCATAATACATAACCGACACAAGAAACTCGTGATCCTCCGGCTGACAAAAGTCATCGCTGATTTTTATGCTTGCATAATTGTCTTTATAAAACTTTCTTCCATCCAATGAAAGTTCTGTACTGTTTTCGCTGTACAGCGGATCAGCCGAGTCCGATATTCCCATAGCTATTCCGTCTATAAATTCCGCATAATTTCCTTCACATTTATTTCCCAATAAGACCCACGCATTGGTATCACTTACTTTAAGCAAATCAGCATACTTATCCGCAGCCGTTGTTTTTTCTTCGGCATACACAGATAAAGCAGAGAGCATATTTATAGTCAGACACAAAACCGTCAGCCAACATAAAACTTTACTTTTCTTCATATTGCAACTCCTTTCAACCAAATGTATTTATACATCTAAAAATATTGCCAAAAGCACAAGTTAATCTTAACCTTTTACCGCTCCGACCAATACGCCTTTTGTAAAATACTTTTGAAGGAACGGATAAACGCATAGTATAGGAATAGTGGCAACAACAATTACCGCATACTTAATTGTCTCGGCAAAGTTGGATGTATCATACGCGTTTCCGCCTATCATCATATTTGTTGTATCGTTCATTATTAAAATTTCGCGAAGCACCAGCTGCAAAGGATATTTGTTTCTGTCCTGAATATACATTGCGGCAGAGAACCAAGAGTTCCAATGTGCAACTCCGTAATACAGAACCATAACGGCGACCATCGCCTTTGCAAGAGGTATAATTACACGAAACATAATCGTTGCGTGACCTGCTCCGTCAATTGTTGCCGCTTCAATAATACTGTCGGGTATGGATTCAAAAAAAGACCTCATAATTATCAGGTTGTATGTGTTGATCGCAACCGGAAGAATCAATGAAAACAACGAATCGTATAACCCCAGGTTTCTTATATTTAAGTATGTGGGTATAAGTCCTCCGTTAAAATACATTGTAAGTATTATATAAAACATCAACGCCTTCTTTAACATTACGTTCTTTCTGGATAGTATATATGCCCCTATCGTTGTCATTATAATATTGATAAACGTTGCCGAAACAACAATAAACAATGTATTTCCGTAACCGGTCAGCACCATTTTATTGCTTGCAACCGCTTTGTATGCAGCAATAGTCGGCTTAAGCGGTTTCCATAAAATACCCGTAAATCCTACAAGTTGGTTCGAGTCGCTGAAAGACGCCATTATTACATACCAAACCGGATATAAGCATATAAAACAAAATGCTGTCAGAAATAATGCGTTAAACACTACAAATAATTTTCTTCCTATTGATGCTTTTTCCATTTTGCCATTCTCCTCTCTCAGCTTACCACAAGCTGGTTTCTACAGTTTTTCTGCTTATGTAGTTTGCGGCTATTAAAAATACTATATTTATAACAGAATTAAAAATTCCTATTGCCGCGCCCGGACTCCATTGCATTCCCTGCAGACCCATTCTGTAAATATAACTGGATATAACATCTGCCGTTTCGTATGTCATCGGGCTGTACATCAAAATAATCTTTTCGCTTCCTACACTTAAAATTCCTCCGAGTCTCAGTATCAAAAGAGTTATAAACGTAGGCATAATTCCGGGCAGCGTAACCGAAATCAACTGTCTGACTCTTCCTCCTCCGTCGATTTTACAAGCTTCATAAAGCTCCATATCAATTCCCGCAAGAGCAGCAAGATATAATATTGAGTCCCATCCGGCACCCTGCCAGATGTTTGATGCTACGTAAAGCGGAACAAACCATTTTGGATAAGACAACATTGATAACTCGTTTCCGGTAAGCGCCACAAATATTTTTCCTATAATACCCGTAGGGGCAACAAATTCTTTTAACAATCCAACCATTACCACAAGTGAAATAAAATGCGGCATATATGTTATTGTCTGTACGCCACGCAAAAACGCTTTATTTCTTACTTCATTTAAAGCCAAAGCTATAATAAGCGGCATAGGAAAGCCGAATATCAGTGAACTGAGACTGATTTTTATAGTGTTTCTGAGTAATCTCCAAAAATAATCATTAGTAAAAAAATTTATAAAATGTTTAAATCCAACCCACGGACTTCCCATTATTCCCAGCGTAGGGCTGTAATCCTGAAAAGCCATAATTACCCCTGTCATAGGAATATACCAAAAAATAAAATAATACAAGACCACGGGGATTGCCCAAATATACAGCATTTTATTTCTCTTTATGTCCCGCCCGAGACGCGCCGAAAAGCTATTCGCCGAGGCATTACTGTTTTTTTTGATTTTCACGCTATTAACCGCCTTTCATTAGCTTTTATCATTGAAAAAGAATACTGCGGAGCCGAAACAATATTTTTCCCGGCTCCGTGTCTCTTCTCTTTTTAAAACATAACAAGCTTTTACTTTCTGTTCATATATCTCTCATATGCCGTCTGATAAATTTCAACAGCCCTGTCAAGATTTCTGCTCTTGCACTCCTGTACAAATTTATCAAACTCGTTAATAGGACGTGTACCAATGATAAATGCAATTATGTTCTCGCTTTTAAATGTCTCAAAGTCTGTCATAATATTGCTGTACTCTGTCTGCTCGTCGGCAGTAAGTGTAACAAGCGGCATTTGTCTTTTCTCTGTTTCGTTAATGCTCCAGATATCAAGAGCTTCTCTCTGCTGGTCTGTCGGATAATACTGCTCTATGTATCTCTCATCCTGAACAAACGGGCCCTCTGCACAGCTTCTTACATACATACCAAGTGCCTGAGCCATACTAAGCCCCTTGGGCGAATTAGTAATATTTTCTGTATACTTAGGCTCACCGTCTACCATTGTATAGCTCTCGCCCTCTATACCGAAGTTGTTAAGCATCTCACCCTCGTCAGAATAAGAGTAATCCAAAAACTTAGCAGCAAGGTCAACATTTTTGCAGTTAGCCGTAATCGCCGCCGCTCCCTTTGACGAAAGTTTGGTTTCCCGGTTACTGAATTTAGGCATTGCACCTTTGGTTTCAGCCGGAGCCTTAACCGCTCTTAAAGAATAGTTCTCATTTCCGTTCGCTTTAGCCGATGTAAGCAATACACCCATTCCGCTGCCGCCTGCACCGAAAGAAACCCCTGCACTTCCGTCAAGCATACACGAATTTCCGTATTTCGCCTCCATCGTCGGCAAATTTTTATCTATAAGCCCGTTTTTATACCATCTGTTCATCGTCTCTAAAAACTTTCCGAAGGCAGGATCGGTTACTCCGTATTTAACCTTGCCGTCTTCAACGTAAAATCCGTCATCAATTCCATATCCGCTTGCAAGATTTAAAAGTGAAGTTGAACCTGTTACAAGAGGTCCTTTTGCACCCTTCTTTTCTTTAAATGCGGTAAGAACTTCTTCCCACTCATCAAGCGTCTCGGGGTATTCTAGTCCAAGCTCTTTCATCCAGTCATCACGCATATAGAAGCCCGAAACATTTAAAAGCTTTTCCCCGTTACGCACAAAGGGAAATGCATAATACTGTCCCGAATCCGTCTTTGCCGCTATCGCAATATCGGGATTTTCTTCAAGATACTTTTTGAAGTTAGGTGCATTTTTGTCAATAATACTGTTCAGCGGCTGTATAACCTTTTGCGCAATCATTGAATCGGGATTTCTTGACAGCCAGTCCGTTTCGATAATATCCGGCAGATTTCCCGATGCAAGCAACAAGTTAAGCGCCTCTGACTCCTGTCCTTGAGCGGGATGAATATATGATACCTTTATACCTGTTCTCTTCATATATTCCTGTGCAAAATTTGTCTCTCCGTAATTTGCAACCGAGGTCGAGATATTTCCCGGTATTCTTACCCAGTATGTAAGCTCTCCGTTTTTGGAATTTTTTGTACCGTTTCCACACGCCGCCAGACTAAGTGCAATGGTTCCGGCAAACACCGCTGCCGCCCCTCGCTTTATTAAATTACTTTTTTTCATTTATAACATCTCCTTTTTAAATTTATATATTATAAATAATTTTCGAGTCTAAACTCGCTTGTTCTTAGTGATAATTATATCACTTGATTATTTTGCGTGTAAACTGTCATTCCTGTCAAACAGCACTGTCAGTACTTGCAGACATACGTTTTTTCAGCCTTTTTAAGGTCAACTCAAGTATTATTTTATTTGATTTACATATCTGCACAAAAAAAGTTCAAAGCCGCACAGCTTTGAACTTTTTTATTTTTACTTTTGAACTTCACTTCTGTTAATATACTTCTTGGGGGATACTCCGTACATTTTTTTAAATATTTTAGAAAAATTAAATACATCCGTATATCCCGACAAAAAAGCTGCTTCGGTAACGCTTCTACCTCTGCTTAAATACCCCGCCGCAACTTTAAGTCTTGTATTAATTAAAAACTCCTGCACGGTCATTCCCGTTCTGTCTTTAAAAATTCTTGTCATATATCGTCTGTCAAGTCCAAGCATTTTGGCTATATTTTCAACCCTTATCTGCCGCATATAGTTTGCTCGTATGTAATCCGCTATTTGCTTTTCATAACTGGCAGGCATATTCTTCTTATTAAATATATGTGAAAAAATAATAAATAACTTACCGAGGATAAATTCCTCTCTCGTACTTTCCGGCAGTTGACTCTCTATAAGCTCTGAAAATGTATTCTCCGTATAATCAATTACCGAATCTTCTATAGCTTCGAGCCTTTTTGCCATATCTCCGTCAAATCCTATCCATATATAACTCCACGGCTCTGACCTGTCAGCTATATAGGTTGTAACCTCTCCCGGGCGGATAATAAAAACCTGACCCGCTCTCACCTTATGGGCTCCTTGTTTATTATAAAGAACACCTCTGCCCTTTCTGACATAGTGCAGAAGATAGTACTCTCTTATTTTCGGTCCGAAACTATGCGATGGTTCGCAATTTTCAAACCCGCAAACCAACGGATTCAATTCTTTAAAATTTCGATTAATTACCGCTATATCTCTTTTCATATGAACCACCCCTTTAGTTACATAATAACATATTTACCGCACTTAATGCAATACCCTTTTTCATAAAAATATTATATAATATAACAAATTACAAAAGGAGTTGAAATTCAATGATTAAAATTACTTTTATGGGAGCCGGCAGTACGGTTTTTGCCAAAAATGTTATCGGCGACATTATGTTATGCGACGAATTGCATAACTGCGAAATCGCACTTTACGACATTAACAATGCACGTTTGTCAGAGTCAGAAATGCTTTTAAGTACTCTGAATAAAAACTGCAATAAAAATCGTGCTGTTATAAAATCATACTTAGGTGTCGAGAACAGAAAGGAAGCTCTCAGAGGCGCTGATTTTGTGGTCAACGCAGTAAACGTAGGCGGCTACAAGCCTTCAACCGTGATAGATTTTGAAATTCCTAAGAAATACGGTTTAAGGCAGACAATTGCCGACACATTAGGAATAGGCGGGATTTTCAGAGCACTCAGAACCATTCCCGTAATGCGCGGCTTTGCCGAAGATATCGAAGAAGTATGCCCAAACGCTTGGTTTCTGAACTACACAAATCCTATGGCTATGCTTTCCGGATTTATGGAACGCTATACCAATGTTAAAACAGTTGGCTTGTGTCATAGTGTTCAGGTATGCAGCAGTAAACTTCTCGAAAGGCTGGGCATTCCTTCAGACGGCATTGTAGACAAGATTGCAGGCATAAACCATATGGCGTGGCTTCTTGAGATTCGCGATAAGGACGGCAATGATTTATATCCCGAAATAAAGCGGCTTGCAGCAGAAAAAAATGCAAACGAAAAACATACTGATATGGTTCGCTTTGAATATATCCGCAGACTTGGATATTACTGTACCGAGAGCAGTGAGCACAATGCAGAGTATAACCCGTTCTTCATTAAGCCGGGCTACCCCGAATTAATTGATAAATACAATATTCCGCTTGACGAATATCCACGTCGCTGCATAAAACAAATTGAAGAGTGGAACAAACAAAAAGAAGACTTGTTTGCAGGCGGAACCGTTACTCACGAGCGCAGTCAGGAATACGCTTCGCGCATAATAGAAGCAATGGTTTCCAACAAACCGTATAAAATAGGCGGAAATGTAATAAACAACGGTCTAATCACCAACCTTCCTTCCAAGGCTTGCGTTGAGGTTCCCTGTTTGGTTGATTCCACCGGCATCAATCCGACATATATCGGCGACCTGCCGCTTCAGCTTGCCGCAATGAATATGAGCAACATAAATGTTCAATTACTCACTATAGAAGCAGCTGTAACCAAGAGCAAGGAACACGTATACCACGCTGCAATGATGGACCCGCATACAGCGGCAGTTCTTTCCATTGATGACATTGTGTCTATGTGCGATGAATTAATCGAGGCTCATAATAATTCAGGATTTCCCGTATTAGTTTAAACTTGCTTTCACAAAAATATATAAGTAAGCGGCATCTGCATTAAATGCAGATGCCGCTGTATTTATCCGTTGTTTTCTATTTTATATATTCGTCCGCCGGAATAACAGCAAAACTATGAATCCAATAATGATTTGCCACACTTGCAGAAGTAAATCTTATATTCCATTCATCACTGTTAAAGTCACGCTGACTAAATTCATCGTCCGAAGGACCGATTAATCCGGAAATCTTATTTTCTCCAAACAGCTTTTCTCCGGAGCCCTGATTAAATACCGCCTCGGCTTCAAACCGATAAGTATAATAATCATTAATATAGCCGTTTGCACTAAACTGGTATGCCGAATTATTGCTGTTTGTCATTTCACCATTTGTTTCAATTACGGTAACACCGCTTTTTGCCTTGGCGTTTGTATATGCGCTTCCGTCATTTACTACAGGAGTGTTCCAGATGTTTGTGCGATCAAATTTTGCATTCATTAAGAACACATAATTCTTAACATCTGCATTTTTAAACTTATCAACCACTGCATACGGCGCATCCGCGACAACCCTTGTAAACACCTGGTCAGACGTTACATCAGGTTTAGGCACCCACGTCTCGGCTTCTGTTGAAAACGCTGCTTCGCTTATACTCGTAACTCTATTTCCCTCTGCATTCAGCAAATAGCCGTCCGAATCTGTTTTATACTTATATGCTTTTTCTCCTGTTATCATATTGCCAAGGTGCAAACCCGTTCTAGCATTGGCTCTGCCCAATCCGATTGCCGAATCTATGATTCCTCCCTTATTATAAGCTGTGTTGTGGAACAGCATTGCAGAACTGTAATTTGTCTTTTCCAGCTTTAAATAACTATTTTCACCAACCGATGTTTTTATATCTCTTGCCGCACGCCTCATCGTCTCAAGACTGCTCGGATTCGATTCGGTTTGCATATGTGCATCTGTTCCCACAAGTCTTATACCTTTTGAACCGGCATTAACATCGGCTATTGTTTTTACGCTGTCAGGTTTTGAAGCATTAAATGTAATATACGCAATCTTGTTTTCGGCATCCGCTCTTCCTATAGCCGACTGAAGCACCTTGTTATTATCACTTACAACCGTATAGTTATAATCCTTATCTGCTTCGCCTTTGCGAACATCATAATTATTCGCTGCGGATGACGGATTTGATGTATTATTATACTTTTCGCCAAGCATTCCTTCTATAGTATCAAAAAACTTATCAGAATATGTTGTTTGCTCAATACCGTTGGCAATTAAGATTCCGTCGCGATAAACATCATAGCTGTTTGCCCCGTCTACCGAATCCCACGAAACTATAACTCCGTTTGCCTTATTTTCGGTCTTAGTTTTTTGCTCACTAAACTCCCAGCAGTTTTGAACAGGCGACATTCCGTCCCATACAAACATTTTTTTGCTGTATCCGCCGTCTATTTCCAAATTGAATTTTCCTTTGTTTTCTTCTGATGAATCTATTTCTGCCTTGTTAAATTTATTCAAAATTTCATCACTGTATGACGCTGCAAAAACAGATGTTGTATCCGTATAATTTCCTTTAATTATACCGTTGAAGGTCACTTTTCCGTCACTGCTAATCTCACTTTTTATCGGTCGTACGCTGATATCATCATTGTTATATGTTTTAGCAGTTATAACCTCCGACAGCACATTTTCAGGTGAATAGCTGTAGCCGTAATGACACTTAATACCTACGCTGTAACTTCCGTTCTTTCCATTCGGAATCTGTTCGGTTCCGTTTACGGGTGCTGTGTATTTTACTACAATATCGTCAGCAGTTATACCCTCAAGACCTTTAATATTATTTAACTCGTTTATAACTTTATCAGACTTAAATGCTGAGACTAACGTTGCCTCATTGATTTCGTCCGGCAGCGAAACGCCCTTTATAACCTCCTCGGATTTACCGTACATTTCATCAAAAGGATCTGCAGTATACTCGCTTGCAGTTACTTCATATTGTTTTGCAACCGTGTTGCGGCACACCTCTTTGATAACATTCCAAACTTCCGTAGTATATTCGCCCTGCCATTCGCAAACTTTATCTTTAAGGTCATCCTTACCGCGTTGTCTAAAAACAGGTGCAGTCTTTAAACTGTTTAAAAAATCAAATCCATCACTTGTAATTAAATTATTTTTATATTGATCATACAGCTTGTACATAACCGCACACGACATCATATGCCGTCCCAGCTCTAAGCTCATATGAGTTTTATCTCTTTCAAGAATTGTATACGAATCTAACTTACCTATATCAAATCCGGTATAAATTCCTTCCCAATTTATCATTGCGTCTTTTGCATTTTTAGTTTTGCCGAAGTAGCTTGCACGTGCATTTTGCAGAATGGTCGAAGCGGGTATAATAAAATCGGGCTTTTCCCCTTCCGGCAGTGCATTAACCGCATTCATTGCCGCCACGCTTTGCTCATAACCCTTATTTATTTCCTCAGCGGACTCGCCGTTTACATTTTTATCTACCCAATCCGCAAACCACGCAATATCCGCTCCCGGGGCTTTCTCTTTTAACCATTTTACAACAATTTTCATATCGTCCGCAAACCCTGCGCCGCCATACGTCTCTGTCACATTTACGGATTCTTGATAGTCTTGTGCAATCACAAGGTCATATGTCCTTTTAAATGCCTCAGTATACAAGCTGTAATATGTATCATCCGGATTTTGTGACGCCTTATAATGCGAGCCGGTAGGTGTCAGATTCATTCCTTCTTTATTATATACCTTGCCATCTTCATATAGCCGTCTTGAACCAACATATATTTTTTCTACATTTATTGTTGTTTTCAGTCCGCCGTTTATCAAATCGTCACGAACGCCGCCGGGAGAATTAAGTACCCACGTCATATAATCATTCGTGTGACTGTTTCCTATACATAAAACTCTCAATTCCTTCAGTTTAAGTTTTGCATTTGAATGTTCCTTTGCAAACGCTCCCGTCGAATGATTCTTCCAGCCATATAACTCAAATTCAGTATTCGGAAAAGCATTGCCGTCAATCTTTACAACACTGTACGCTATATCGGCCTTATTCAAATTTTTAAATTCGCCAAACACTCCGCTGCCGAGTTCTGTTACTCCGTCTCCAACATTAATTTCATTAATGTTATCCGTATAACTTTTCCACCCTTCATCAAAAGCACTTAATGCTCCGCTGCCGTTAATCGTCAGAACATTGCCTTTGATTTCCCACGTAATGCTTTCACCTATACTCCCTGCTGAATCAACGGCGCCAACAGTTACAGGTAAAATTGCTGATAACATACACATAACCGTAATTACGCCAACCATTCTTTGCCACAAAAAGTGCTTCAAGTTCTTTTGCATTAAAATACCACCCTTTCAAACTTAAAATATTATTCTTATGTTTTGAGTTTAACATATTTTAATAGAAAAACAAACTGTCATTTACAGCAAATCGTTTAACTTTCACTGTCAAATAGGTTTTTACGTAAACTTCAATATGTTATTCAGCAAAAATCTCGGGAGCTTAAGCTCCCGAGATAAAACTCTATAAATTATATTTGATTTGTTTCCCTGTATTTACCCGGTGTCACCTCTTCGTACTTCATAAAGGTTCTGAAAAATGTTTTTTCACTTATAAATCCGCACTTATGATAAATTTGCGTAATCGGCAAACTGGTAGTTTTCAGAAGGAACTTTGCCTTGCCTATTCGGAACCGGGCAATATAATTTGCAGGGGACTCGCCGACAGCGCTTTTAAATAGTTTTGACAGCTGCCGCGGAGATATATCAAATTTATTGCCTATAAAGTCCGCCGTTAGATTATAGTCAGCATAATTATTTTGGATAAACTCAACAATCTGCGTTACCGCAACATCACCGTCTGCCATATTCTTCGTATCGGTATGCGATTCTTTTTTTATACTACACATATAGTCAATCAGTTTTTTTAATGCATACCGCGACTCTGACGGATTGCTGTTTACATCGATTGTTTGCATATTATCTGCTACCGTATCCATATGCTCTTCATCTACCAGCGAAAGAATATCTCCCAGCAGCTGCATTATAATCAACTGTGTTTTCTCAACGCTGATTAGCTTTATGCAACTGTTATATATCTTATCAAGAACCTTTTTCGCCCCTTCTGCGTCATTATTTTCTATATCGGATAATAATGTTGCTTTGTTGCTTGAAAACAGCTTAAGAAAATCTCTGTCTGTACTTAACGTTACCTCATTCATATCTTCATAAAAAATAATATCTTTGCTTCCTGCATTATCTATAGCTATCTGGGCCTCTTTACGCGCGGCAGATATACTGCTCAGTCCGTTTTTCACAGAGGAAACTCCTATTTCACACTCAAACTGAAAGTTATTCTTGATAAACGAACTTCCGTATGTTACATTATTAAATATTTTTGTCTTGCAGACCTCTGCACTATGCTGATTTTCGCAGCAATATATTCCTGCAATACAATCCCTGTATTTTATTACTCTGAAATAATCGCCTCTGTTAAGCAGCTCTTCCATAATGTTCTGAATAATGAAAAACGTCGTATTTTCCACGTCATCGTCGCTTGTTTTATCTTGTCCGAATAAATTATCATTGTTGCGCGGACGAAACAAAATAACCACAAACAAATCAGACGGAAACTCTATATCCATTTCTTCAGTTTCAGTATAACCTTGAAGTAATTTCTCAAAAACCTCATTCATTTTAAAATTATGAATATCGTTTTCAAGGATGTTCAAGTTTCGTTTGCTCGAAACATAATCGCTGATTGCATTCTTAACAAGCGCATAATCGTGCATATTTTCAACAGCTTTTTTCTCGACGCTGTGCCTGTATGCGGTAATCAATTCATTCAGCGGCCGATAATTCTTAACCGAAAACAGTATGCTAAGCAAAAAGCTTGTAATCATCGAAAGCACAATAATTAGAATGTGGATACGGCTTATACGCTCTGTTGCGCTGTAAAAGTCATTCACACGACTTACAAAAAGAAACTTCCATCCTGTATAAGCCGAGATTGAGCATAACGAAACCACGCCATTTTTCTTGATAACTTCTCCGTCTTCATAATCAGAATACTTCAGATTATCCGGAATATCTCCTGAGTCTGACATAACAACATTATCATCCTGATCCAGGATAATAACGGTTCCTATCTTATCATTGGTGTACGAAAGTGCCCTCAATGTTGTATCATTCATCTGAAATACCAATGTTGCATCCGTTGTATGTACGCCATTTTTATATATCGGTATACGATATATAAAATCAAGATATCTTTCATCATCATTGTAGGTTATAATATGGGCACCTTGCTTTTCCGAATGCATAGCATTTACCCAATTCGTATAAGAAATATTATTATTTTCATAATAGTAATGGTAAAATTCTGAAGCACTGCACGAAACAGAGTTTGAAATAATTATGTCCCTGTTTTGCAAATAAAGATATATTCTCGAAAACGATGTATGCTGCTGTTGCTTTGCCAGTTCCTGCGACACAGGGTAAACCATCTCTATGCTTGCCTGTTCGTTATTTGAAATCACATCCGTTATCAATGAATTTGTTGATATAGTCGTGTATAATCCGTCAAGCTGTGATATCTTACTATCAAATTGCAGAACTGTTGAATTAAGAAATGCTTCGTAGCTTTTTTCAGTATGTTCCCGTGCCGCCTTATTTTGAGAATTATACAGCATTAAATTGCAAACAAACAATAAAAGGCATATAATCAGATATGAAAAAATCCACACATATAGCATTTGAAACCTATACGGTACCCTTTTGTTCATCATATTAAAATTAAACTTATTGTTTTTAATCATTTACAATTTTTCTCCCTGTCCAAGTTTTATATCAAATTATGTACTATGAAGTACAACTCTTCAAAAAGTTAAGCTATATGTATCTCACCAAACTGTATTTAGAATTATATCACATTTTATTTAATTGTCAAGATATAACCCTGTAAACCAATTTTTTAAAATATAGGTTTTACGTTAAAAATTTACTTTAAAAATACAAAATTTATATTTTCTTATTAACATTATATCACAAAAGGGAAGTACTTGTCTTAATATCAAATGTTTTAAAAAGCCTTTGTGACAATATAATCCAATAAATAAATTACATAAAACACCTTTTTTTGCAGACAATATTATATGTAAAATTAAAATGCGAAAAGGAGTTTTTTATATATGAAAGCAACAGGAATTGTCAGAAGAATAGACGACTTAGGTCGTATTGTTATACCAAAGGAAATCCGCCGCACAATGCGTATCCACGAGGGCGACCCCTCTCAGATGACATTGACACCGTCCGAAAGGCACATAAAGTTTACATATGCGTTTCTTTCTTTGGGCAAAAGAATATGCGATTAAAAACATTGCCGAACTCTCCCGGTTGATATAACAGCTAATGCTTATAACCGGTACCTCGGTATGATTTACAAGCCTGATTATTTTATTAAAGAGTAACCCTTTTTAAAGTTAAAGCCACACCTTCTTTAATAAAAACTAAGCGTAACCTCTTCATATGAAAAAAGTTTTGTGTCGGTATTTGCCAAGCTATCGGGTACAGAGGTGAAAAACTACAGCATATGCGGAACAAGAATTGTAAAAGGCGAACTGTAAAATCGGAAATTTAAACAAAGTTGTTTGACATTTTAAAAAAATATGCGAACAAGCATTGAAAACAACAATTCGGCGTGTTATAATTATAATATGAGCGTGGGTGTTTCATATCATAACATTATGTAGAGATATGCGCAATGAACGGCAGAGATTGGCTCAGAGTGTCAGGCGAACTTGTTGAGGACGACCGCAGAGAAGCGAGAGTTTCAATGCTTGAAGCATATCCGGAGCTTAACTCGCTTTATGATTCTGATGACGGAAACACACAGGCATTCTATTTTAAAAATGCAAAAGCAGTATTTTCAGCATTTACAAAACCGGAAGAATCAGTAGAGTTTAAAAATAGGGCAGAATATACTATGTTAAAGCATTATGTAAGGAGATAAATATATGAATCAAGATCCCTTTAAAGAATATATTAAACAATCCGAACCAAGCAAAAAGTACAAAGGTTATGCGTGGAGTACGGCAATAGGACTTCAGGCAGTAGACGGTCTTGAGCCGTCTGAACATTTGGTGCAAACAGCTATAGAAAATATTGAAGGCAATATTTCAATGGCAGATGCCGAAATGAGAATAGAGAGTTATTATGCGGCAAATCCAAACCGAAACGATGATGACAGAACCGAGGAGGCAGATAAGGTTTCCGTTCGTATTGCTGCCATTATTTCCGAAAAAGCATTCACATTTTCACCCAGCGAATATATTGGGATTCATAGAAAGCTTTTTGGTGGAATTTACAAGCACGCCGGCAAAATTCGTGATTATAACATAACCAAAAAGGAATGGGTTCTTGATGGTGCTACGGTTCTTTACGGCAATGCAACAGAGCTTCGCCGGACTTTAGAATACGATTTTGAGCAGGAAAAGAAGTTCAGCTACAAAGGACTTTCGACAGACGAGATTATAGAACATCTTGCGTTCTTTATATCAAGGCTGTGGCAAATTCATATTTTCGGAGAAGGGAACACAAGGACAACGGCGGTATTTTTTATTAAATATTTGCGTTCGCTGGGCTATGATGCAACAAATGATATTTTTGCTGAAAACGCGTGGTATTTCAGAAATGCACTTGTCAGAGCAAACTACACAGACTTAAAAAATGACATTCACGAGACTACTGTTTATCTTGAAAGATTCATAAGAAATCTGCTTTTAGGTGAGAGTAATGAGTTGAAAAACAGATATTTGCATATTGCTCATCTTTTTGATGAAAACGCGGATAAAAAAGCGGGAATAAGTGCGGGAATAAATGCGGGAATAAAAATGTCCGAAAAACAGCAGAAAATTATTTCGATGCTAAAAGAAAATCCGTATTGCACGATTAGGGAGATATCGGATAAACTTGGGGTTAATCACAGTACGGTTGAAAGAAATATAAAAAAGCTTAGAGAAAACGGAATTATTGAAAGAGTCGGTGCACGAAAAGACGGCAAATGGCTTGTAAAAATCTAATTGTCGATAAATGTGATGCGGCAGCAGCGATATTCCAGACACGTTTTGGAACGCCGACAGATGACTATTATTCAGGTTCCGACGAAGAAATAGAAAAAACGATTACATCAGGGAAAAATGTGTTTTTGTATTTTTCAAGTGTACCTGTATCACCAATGATAATAACATTTTATCATTGTATATAGATAATCTATTACATACAAGAAGATATAACAGTAATAATTTCACACTCGTTTTTACTGAATGTGGAGAATTTGAAGTTAAATATTCAGTTATGTGTGAAGAGTGGGAAGAACCAATTGAGGGCTGCTTTAAATTAAAATCGGAGTATTATTCTTTAATTTATATAATCATCGGATAGTGAAAAAATATTAGGAGAAATATCATATAAAACTAAAATTTAAGAATCACCAACTTCAGACTGACGCTATGAATGCTGTTGCCGATTTATTTTTTCAGTTAGGAGAAAACGCAGTCGGCCTTTGAAATCACGCAAGGGCTGCAGATTAATTTGGTTGAAAATAAACTTGGAATCGAAAACGGAATACATATTTTCTATGAACAGTTAAATGAAAATATGCACAAGGTACAGAAATGAAACAGCCTTGCACCGTCTGACACTAAAGGCGATGCATAGGGTAATCCCTCATTTTGTGTAAACCTAAAAATTTACTCCAAAATGATAATATAATCTAAGTAATTTTTTGTGGGCTGAAAGCCGAAATTACGGCTTTCAGCCCTTAGTTATAATATAGCATAAAATTGTCGACAAATCAAGGGTGATTTTATGCTACTGTGGGTGTCTGTCAGCAAAGAATATTTCAAGTTGAGAGTGAATTTGTCCCCAGTCCTTGCGCTTGCCTGTCCACTTCTTCGTAATGTCTATCATCGCAAGATAAAGCATTTTCAGAAGACTGTCATCTGTCGGAAATACGCTTTTATTTTTCGTTACCTTGCGAAGCTGACGGTTAAATCCCTCTATCGTATTTGTTGTATAAATCAAGGTTCTGACAGCCTCCGGATACTTGAAATATGTCGATAAGTTAGCCCAATTCGCTCGCCACGAAATGGCTATTTTAGGATATTTACTGCTCCATTTTTCATCAAAACTATCAAGTTCCGAAAGAGCCGTTTGTTCGTCAACCGCCGCATAAACCCTCTTCAAATCAGCCATTAAAGCCTTTATATCTTTGTATGAGACAAACCTTGTGGTATTGCGGATTTGATGTATTATGCACTGCTGGATTTCTGTTTTGGGATATACTGCTTCTATTGCGTTTGTAAAGCCGGTCAGCCCATCAAAGCAGGCGATAAGTATATCTTTGACACCTCGGGCTTTTATACTGTTCAGCACCGAAAGCCAAAACTTTGCACTTTCATTTTCGCCGACCCACATTCCGAGGACTTCCTTTTGCCCTTCCATATTGATTCCGATTGCAATATACAGCCTTTTTGATAATCCGCCCTTCACTTCTGACGTGGAAGTGTATCGCATCCATAAATACAACCGCATATATTTCTTCAAGCGGTCTTGACTGCCATTCACGCACTACAGGCAGTATTTTATCGGTTATCCTGCTTATGGTTGTGTCGGAACATTCTAAACCGTAAATATCCTTGATATGAGCCTTAATATCGCTTGTGGTCATACCTTTTGCATACATTGATATTATCGCAGCGTGAAAACTTTAAAACGACTTGCCTGACCTTTTTAACTGAAAATTTTTGAATTTCGCCGTAAGGTTTGTTTGCTATACCCTTTTTTGCTTTTATTCGCTTTTGTTGTTTTGTTTGGCTTTGTTGATGTTTTATTTACTTTTCATTTCATATGTTTTGCACCTCTCTATTTTAATTATATAACCTGCAAGTTTCTTATGGTTATTCAATATAATAATGCAATTTTCCTATAAATCCGGATTGATTGAAAGTGTCAGCATTATTTCTTATTATGTAGTCTATATATGACTCTACCATTATTGCTGTCAATCTATACCCCATAACATTCATATGTCTTCCTGTATAAAATGTCTTTTTAAACATTTTATCATTATAAAAAGGCGCATATTTATGAAAATCCAACACAAAACAGTTTGAAAACTGTTTTGCAATATCGTAAAGCAATTCAGCATGTTTTTCATTTGCATCAATGCGTTTTTTTTCATCACCAATGTTCGGCATCGTCATAAGAAAAAACTTTGCATGCGGCTGAATTTCTTTATATTTACTGATGATTGCGCCGTACCATCCCGCAAATGTCGGCTTATTTAAGGCATAATTGTCCACTTTTATATCTTCAACTGTTCCAAACTCAAATTTGCCGTCCAATATATCTGTTACATCATTTACGCCAAGGGCGATAATATATGCCTGGCATCTTTTTTCTATGTCAAAAAAGCCTTTTTCATCTGCATAAGTTTCTATATATTCTTTTGCCGTCATACCGCCTCGTGAAAAATTATATACCTTGCATCCTGCATCACGTGCAATAAACTGCCCCCACGAATAATCAAAATAATCATAATACCCTTTCCTGCCCATTTCAAATGATTCAAGTTCTCCGGACGCCAAACTATCCCCAATACAACCTATCGTTCTGAATATGGAAGTAAATCCACCATTTACTGCAATGTTATCCAATGGTTTTTCGTTTTTGTTTGCCATATATTTCGTTAAATCCATTTTAAAATCTCCTTTTTATCTGTCAGTTGTAATATTTTTTACTCTAATATAACTTCCTTCAACAAATTTCTCAGGTTATGCGCCATCAGAGTCGCATCCATTCGGTACAGAATTTTTGCATTGCCGTCACAATTGCGCCGATGCATTTCCTTAGTTCTCGTTTCATCAAGTTCTTTCCCAACTTCATTGTTACCCGATAACACAGTTATGTATGTATGATGCCGTATTATTTTCGGCTTTATGACAAAATTCCCGTTTCAAGGGCAAAATACAGCGCAAAGTCCTGATCATTTGCCCATTCATCATATACCTTTCCGTAAGCATCATTAATGCGATACGGATACATATACGCAGCCGACCCTCTGCCATCGTCGCTGAACAGGCACAGACAGTTTCTCATACACTCCTCCGCTGCTTTAGCATATTTCTCTTCACCTGATATTTTGTAATAGTCGTTATATGAGCGCGCGGTAAGACAACTCCAATAATGCGGGAATGTATCTCCCCTAAGCTGAAACTTTCCGAACCAGTAATCATCCCAATACCTTATGGGAATTTCTTTAAGGTGAAAGCTCGGCTGACTTCCGTTAAATCTTTCAAGTATTTCAATATGCTTTTTTGCCTCGTCTATATATTTTTTATCACCTGAAAGTGCAGCAAATTCCGAAACCAAAGTTGCCGCCGGAGCCACAATGGTCTGTTCGTAATTCACTTCGTGTTTGGGATAAGAAGTTCCGTTTGTAACCATATTTGAAACGTGCCCCTTAAAAAGTTCAATTAACCGCTCATACTCTTTCTTCATTTCCGCACATTTGAATGCATCCGCTATACGAAGTATTGATACAGCATTCGGATAAAACTTCTTTCCGCCAATTTCATAATAAAGCTCAAACAACCTTAAGATGTCATTTAAATAGACTTTCTCTTTTGTCAGATAATACATTTCCGCAAACAGCATAGCCACCCACGGCGCGTCGTACAATCTTAGCTGACTTCTGTCCTTGCCGACAGTTGTATATACATATCCCGTTTCTTCATCATACCATTCACGTTTTACAAATTTAACATACTTATTAAGAGCCTCATAGTACCGCTCGTTTTTATGGTTCTGAAGGTATTTTGCGAGCAAAAGCCCCATACCTATCCTCTCGCGCGAAGCATTGTGGTCTACAATACAGTCCTCAAAAATCATATGCTCTTCTTTGTTGTCATAAACCAGAAAAGCCCCGTTAAGCGGGCTTTTTTCCCTGTGATACTGCTGCTTGTCCACGATAAAGTCTATTCTTTTTTTCAAAATCTCTTCATAGTTGTCTTTAACCAAAAAGTCCGCATAGGTGTGCACGCCGTTTATTTCAACAAAAATCCGTCTTTCGCCGTTTTGCTCTGCATCACATTCAACCTCGACTGAGCCATTTTTTATATTATATTCAATTTCGCCGTCTTTGTCATATACCCTCACATTTTCGGCAGGTCGGCAACCCTTAGCGGAAAAACGAATTTTTTCACCGCGGAAAAGCGTGTGGTGCTCTGCATCGATGTGTATAAACTGTGAAAAATTAAGCGCATTTTTAACAAAATCTTCTTTGCCTTTATGAGCAAAAATCTTCCATTCAATCACATACTGTTCGCCCTGTGTAAGTTCTGCCGGTGATAAATTCAGAATAAATCTTCCTCTTATATTGTCGCGGCAACTTATGATGCTGTAATTTCCGAAGGCTCCTTTTGTTACAACAAGTCCGAGATTAAGGGCTGATACACCCATTCTGAGCGCATCTATGTATGTCGTGTCAATTCCGCACCATATGTGCGTATTGCATCTGTGTGCAAGGCAATCATCAGCGCCGTCCGTATAGGCGTCATTAAACGGCACCTCTATGCCGCAGTTGTGTTCGCTTAAAAATGCATCGGCATACACAAGATTTTTAAATGTGAACCTTTCAACAAGATTTCCGTCACAATCAAACAATCGGTTTACCGTCACCTGCAATATATCATTTGTGTATACCGAAACAGCGCTATGTTCATCTTCAGAGAAATCTGTAAGCCGCATTTCCTTCATTCGGCTTTTATAGTCACCCAAAAGGCTGTCGTAATTGACGTTATGAACATAACCCCACCTGCCGTCTTCTGTGCACCAATTCATATTTTCCTTGTCGCCAACGATTTTTATTGAGTTTATTGTTCCGTTATCTCTATTAAATGCAATATTAAATAATTCATTATTCATATAATTATATCAGCCCTTTCCCTTTATGAAGTATTTATCATAGCTAACTTTTTACAGGAGTTTATATAACTTCTATAAGAATTTTGTCATCAGCAAGGCACGAGTTTCCCAAATAAATATAAAACTCTCCTTTTTCCAAAACAAGCTCTTTCTGCGGACAGTACCCAAGTTCATCTATGCCGATTTTAAAGTTTACAAATACCTTCTCGTCCTTTTTAATGAAAACTTTTTTGAACTTTTTCAGTTCTTTTATTGGTCTTGCCCTTTTTGAAACAACATCACGTATGTAAAGCTGACAAATTTCCGCTCCGTCCATATCGCCTATATTTCCGACCTCAACCGATATATTAAAACATTCTCCGTTTTTTAACTCTTCTGCTGTCAGCTGCTTTTTATCGCATTTAATATTTGCAAATTCAAACTTTGTATAGCTTAATCCAAATTCAAACGGATAAAGCGGCGTTGACCGCTCATCATTGTACGCAGAAAAACTCGGTTCACAATAATAGCCGTATTCTTCAGGCTCACGTATAGGAAGGGGCAATACGTTGTAATACATAGGTATCTGCCCCGTGCTTCTTAAAAATGTAACAGGAGCTTTGGCACAGGGATTAAATTCACCGCTTATAATTTTTGCCGCCGCACGAGCCGACATTGCCCCTCCGTGCCACATATAAATAATTGAATCGGCATATGTCTCAAGTTCGCTAAGCGCAAGAGGACGTCCTGCAAAAATAACGGCTATGACCTTCTTTCCCATTTGCTTTGCCCGCTTTGCAAGAATAAGCTGCGTCTCATCAATCTCTATATGCGCCATACTCGCTCTCTCGCCTGTATCTCTGTAGTCCTCGCCCAACGCAAGAACAACTGTATCAACATCAAACATTTTTGCTTTGATTTTATGAATAGACTCATCCAAAATCACATTATTCCCATAAGTTTTAACAAGTTCATCATAAAATGTCGGACAATTATCATAGCTTCCCGCGTGCCAAGAGCCGAACAATCCCTTTATCTCATGAGTAAAGGGGCCCGATAATATAAATTTTTTATTTTTCAGCGGCAAAACACCATTATTCTTTAACAGCACAGCGCAATTTAGCGCAAACTTCTCCGCAAAGTCATAATCCTCTTCCAAGCATACTCCGGCATAATCAATTACTGCATTTCCGCAATACTTTTCTTTTATCTTTAATATTCTTAAAACAGCGTCATCTATCAGCTTGATATCAATTCTGCCCGATTTAACAAGATTTTTCAGGTTTTCTCTATAGCATTGTGTTGCCATCTCCATATCGATACCTGCTTTTAAAGAATTCTCAGCACACTCTGCCTTATCAGAGGCGGTACCGGCATTTAGCTGCCACTCTATGCTGCCCCAATCACTTATTACAAAGCCGTCAAATCCAAGTTCATCCTTTAAAATATCTCTGAATATATACTCGTTTGCTACACTCGGCATTCCGCCGATATTTCCGAAGGAATTCATTACCGTTGCAACCCCGGCATTTACCGCCGCCCTGAACGGCGGTAAATACGTATTTCTTAGGGTGTAATCGGTAATCTCGGCATTGGCATAATCAACTCCGCCCTCGCAGGCGCTATATCCGATATAATGTTTGGCGCAGGCCGCCATACCCGTCTTTTGGATTCCTTTCACAAATGCGGCGGCAAATTGCGATACAAGGTAAGGATCCTCTCCGAAGCCTTCGATAACTCTTCCCCATCTCGGGTCGCGAGCTATATCAAGCATAGGCGAAAAAGTCCATTCAACGCCCTCTTTTGCTGCTTCTCTTGCCATTCTGTACGCGCCCTCTTCGCCCAGTTTCGGGTCAAAAGATGCCGCCTGTGCCAACGGAATCGGAAAAATCACCTTTGATCCGTGTATAATATCTCTTCCCAGAATAACAGGTATTTTCAGTCTGCTTTTTTGAGAAGCTTCTCTGATTTTCTGAACCAAATTACCGTCTATCTCTTCATCACTTGTTCCGGCGATATCATTATCGGTAAGTATACACGAACCAATCTCTCCGTTTTCAATCTGCCTGCACAACTCGTCTATGTTGTCCTCTGCCACACAGCTTTGGAACATCTGTCCGATTTTTTCATTGAGCGTCATCTCATCTATAAGCTTTGTAAGTTCCATACCTTGCACCTCTCTAAATTGTTTTAAAGCTTAATAAGCTGAATCAGTCTTTCTATAACCGTTGCAGCCTCTGCTCTTGTCGCATTATCCTTAGGCTTAAAGCCGTTATCTTTACCCTTAAGCAAACCAAGTCCCGAAAGCTTTTCTACCGCTTCTTTTGCCCAATCGCTTATCTCATCTTCATCCGCAAACAAAGTCGCTTCCGTATCGTTTAATTCATAATTTTTGTATTTCAGTATATTCATCATTATTGACGCCATTTCTTCACGGTTAATGTTATCATCAGGTCTGAAATAGCCGTCAGCTCCCTTAACGATACCCGCCTTTGCCGCAGCGTTTACATACTTTTCATACCAGCTTCCGCTTTCTACATCTGTAAAGACGTTACCCGCATCATTGTTGTTAATATCAAACGCTCTGCACACTATTGTGCAAAATTCCGCCCTTGTTATTTCTCTGTCGGGTTCAAACTTGCCGTCTCCAACCCCGGAAACGATATTCTGTTTAGCCATATTTTCTATTGTCTGTCTCGCCCAGTGTTCACTGATATCTGAAAAAGTACCGTTATTTCCTGTCTGATTTGTATTATTCGAGTTATTCTGCCCGCTCTGATTACCTGAACCCGAATTTCCACGGCGTCCGCCTCCGCCGCCGATATGTCCGTTAGAGCCGCTTCCGCTTATTGTTACAGAGGCGCTCTTTACCTCTGCTCCAGCATAGGGCATCTCTTCGGCATATGGTATAACCCCCGCGTATATTGACTTACCGACCATATCGCTTGTTACGTTAATTGATGTTCCCGAAGCAAACTTCTCCGAACCGCTATACCAATTTATAACCGTCCTGTTTGCAGCCTCTTTAACATCATATTTGTGATTGTATTCATAACTTACCGACAGCACTCCCCCTGCCTTTCCGTCTCCTATAATCCGGACATTTTCGGCAGTCGGAGCAACCGGTCCCTCAAAGCTCTCGCTGAAATACTCTTTATTATCATTTGGTTCTTCATCACTTTTCGGGATAACAGAAAACTTAATATATTTTCCGCAGTCCGATTCTTTTATTGTATAATTCAAAGTATTTTCGCCATCTATCTGTGTATATTTTCCGTCTTTTGAATCAGATACATACCACTTATAAATGCTGTCCTTTTCTGTATTGTAATTTCTGTCTTCAAACACGTAAGAAGCGGTGACTTTTGCCCCAACGCTGTGTTTTCCGCTGACAGACACATTATTCGCGGTCGGCGCAACAGGCTGCAGTGCCGCTTCGGTTACAACTTGTGCCGATTCATTTCCGTCAATGTCATATGTAACAATTTTCACTTTGTAGAATCCGTTTGCACTTCCCGACGGAACAGTATAGGTCTCCTTATCGGCTTCGCTTATATCGGAATACGTTCCATTCTCGGTCTCGCAAAACTGCCACTGATACTTAGTTCTTAATTTATCCTCTGCGACATTTTTCCCGTGGAAATATGTGTATTCCGCCTTCAGCTCGGCACCCTCGGTCACATCACCTTTTATATGCGCATTTTTAATCATAGGTACTGCGTCGCCATCATATAAAAGCTGAATGGGAATTGTCTTTTCGATGCAGTAATTTGGATTCTTTGCCACAATATAAATTATTCCGTTCGCGGCGCCGTCCGATATTTTTAAAACATTATCGGTCAGCGAAACACCCGGATAGTTTTCTTTCAATTCCAAACTGATTTTATTATTTGCAATTTTAAATTCACGTCCGTCCTTTAACACAGTCTTAGGAGTACAATCTATAGTTTTAGCCGCTTCACCTTCTTTTGGAATGAGAATCACATTACCGTCACCTATTTTCACTCTTGGCGATGCCTCGGAAATCGACAGCTCATCTATATAGCATCTGACAGGACTTGACGACGGATCTATACCCGTTACCATTCTTAGATTTGCATTTGTTTCTTCGGTTGAACCGCTTGCATCCGGCACAAAGAACACTTTGTTTACATCTATAAATCGCTCACCCTCGACATAAATATGACTGTTAGTTGTACCGTATTCATCGTTTTTATCGAGCTCGCTTAAATTATCTACAAATATGCTTGTGCCTTTTAACGAACAAATATACGGATTCACACCCATATTTCCTTTTTTTATTTTAAAAGACAAAACATACAGCGTATTTTTCTTTACCCTGGGGGTGAATGTTATTCCCTCTGTTCTTTGACCGCTCTCAACCGTTACATAAAGACTGCTGTCACCGCTGTAAACATAATCCGGGTCTGTGTTTAAACTAAGCTTTACGTTTGAAGCCGATACCCCCGGATATGTTCCGTCATATCCCGTGTTCGTTAAAAGATCCGTATTTTCAAATCCGCCGTTTAATGCAAGTTCGGTATTCCTTGCACCAACAGGTCCATAGACATCACTCTCAACACTTTGCCCGATATACGGCTCTTTTGAACTTACGGGTGTAACCTGAACTTTTATGTAACTTCCCTCATCATAATCCTTTAATACATAATTCTTTTTTTCGTTGTCAATCAACTCAAAATTCTTTCCGTCAAGACTCTTATACCATTTGTAGATATGCTCTCCCGGTTCGTCGGAGTTAGGATCATAATAGTCAAAATCAGCCGTTAAGACCGCGTCTGTCTGCATCTCTCCCGATATTTTTAAATTTGATGCAATAGGCTGCTTAGGATTAAAAGCAAATGCCTTTGTCTGCAGGGTGTCACCTGAAACGCCGTCAGTATTTTTAGGTGTTATCTCAGCCTTAATCAGCACATTTTTCAACTCCTCGCTTAAAACAAGTTCAGAGTTGTTTGCACCTTCAATAATACTGTAAGTAGCCCCATTATCCCGAGATTCATACCATTTTATTTCTGTATCATTTTCGGCCTTTTCGTTTGGATCGTAATATTCATACGATGCAATAATTTTATCACCGTCAACAGTGATTTTGAAATTTCTTGCCTCAGGCTTGCTTGTTTTTGCGATTATTGTAACCGGATAAGTTCCCTCAAAGCCATTCACACTTTCAAACTTTATATTAACTGTGCCGCTTGTTGCCTTATCGGTTACAATAAGTTTTTTCTCGTCACTGTTAAACTCTATGCCCTTATAACTCGTCTCTATATTGTATTCTGCATTTGCGCTCTCATAAGCAAGGCTTTGCGCATCCGAAAACATTACATCCGCTTTGTATTCGGCAATAACACTCTCAGAACCGTAAGCAGGAATATCAACCGAACTCATACCCGAAACCACAACTTTCGGCGTAACTTCGCTTACTTCTATGTCATCCGCAAACAGAAAAATAGGTTTTCCGGCATTGTTTACATCGTTTGATGATATCCAAAAATAATAGTCACCCTTCGCGTCCGACTTTACCACGGTTTCAACTTTTGTCCAATCCGATGAACTCAGCGTGGTCCTTGCAGCGTCCGGAACCCATTCATTTACGGTAAGATACTTTGTATAATCATTTATATTGCTTACAGATGACGCATATACAGGTTTATATCCGCCGTTCGGCTCTGTGGAAAACGCCCATAAAAGCGAGTTAGTTTCCCACGCATTGCCTTCCATTTCTTGTTTGTAGGCGTTAAAACTTGCCTTGTCAAATTTAAAGTATCCCGATATTTTATAATACTTATTACCGTCAAGAGAAACCTTAAACGGAACGCGGCTGTCTCTTTTATTACTGTTTGCATCGCCTATTGTTTTTATATGGAGGCTATGGCTTCCCGTATGCGCATCATTGCTCATCGAATATGTATTATAAGTGTATGCCTCGGGAAATGAACCATCATAGGCAGTTTCGCCCTTAGCTGTCCCTGTGAGTTTGGCTTCATCTTCAAAGCCGCACGAAAATATGATGCTATTTTCATCCTCTGCATCGTCCTTCTCAGTATTTGCCAAAGTCGGAAAAGCAGATAATACCATAGATAAAGCTAATCCTGTTCCTAATATCGATTTCAAATATCTTTTTACTTTTTTACCTGACTTCATTTCATATCCTCCTCTTATTGGTTTTGCTTATATTTTGAGTCAGCGGTGTTATATTTTCTAAATCCCGCCATAGAAATACTTTATAACCATCTGTAAACGGCAAATCAATAACTTCTGTTTTGTTAAGCCGAGTATCGAATTTATAAAATCCTTTAAGTAGGTTATACTCATAGGATGCGGTTATCAAACAACCGTTTTTATCATCGGCTTTTGTTCTGGAAATTACCGTTATCATTGCTTCGTGTTCACTTAAGCTTTGTGTGCAAATCTCATAAAGGTCCTTATCCTTTTCCAATTCGGCTTTTATCTTATCTCCGTTTACCAGCTCACTTATATATACATCATCTATGTAACACTCAAGGCTTTCTCCGTAATAACCTATCCCTACATTAACCTGCCCGGAGCTTTCAACATAAAAAATTCGGTTTAGTCGGACCCACTTATCCGAATATATCTTTGACTGTTTTTTATAGTTGGTGTTATCATCATCAAACAGTCCTCCGCCGCAGCTTTTACTTAAGTCATCGGTATAAATACACCCATCAAGTGCCGTAAGAAATATATTATCCTCATTGCTCTCGCCGCTTAGTCTAACCCACATTGAAACAAGGTATAGTTTGTCTTTTTCCGCATAAAAATTATAGTATACACTATTGTATTTGCCAAGTTTAACCTTTGCACTATACTCTCCGCTATGGGATTCATCATTGGTGATACTAACTGCATTTTTGGGATACATACTATCATTTACGCCGCTTTCAAAACCGCCGTCAGACACTTTGTTCTCTCCTGTCACTTCTTTTGCAATATAGAAGTTGTAAACTGTCCTGTCGTTTTTTCCCAAAACAGATATACGAATAGCAGGTGCTGTTCCGTCTATGGCTTCGCTCGTTACCGTATACTCACTCGCTGCCGTAACATCATCCGATAACCCATACGGTTGGTTATAATAATCATATTTATCCGATGAAAATTCACTTGGTTTTATTTTGTTTATTAAAACCGAGTCAAGTTTTGGAATCTCATCATTTATTATTTGAATTCTTTTTTCACATACCCGACTTCCGAAAACTTTTGAATTTATCTGCGCCGTTACCGTTACGCTTCCCTCGATATCCTCGGCAACGGTCAACTTTCCGGTGTGCGAATCTATACTTACCCCGTTTGCAGGCGATTTGAGAGAATATGTTGCCGTTACATCATATATATCAGTTCCCGATACGGATAAAGCCGCTGTGTAGCACATATCGGCTGCATCTTTTGAATATACAATATCCTGCCCCGCAGCAAAGTCAGCTGAAATTGCCGAATTTTCAATCCTTGTAATTTTAAAATCATCAAGATTATATTTAACGGATTCACCCGATACCGATGAATATACTCCTAACTTTATATTCACTTTTTTGTTTTCATCCGAAGGACATATAAAATATCTTTCAAGCAAAGTCCAGCCGTCCTTGGTAACTTGTGAATGATGAGCGGTTTCATAACCGTGCATTTTATAAGCAATGTTTTTATCAAGCGCATACACATCATCGGAACCGTTTGCCAATACACTAAACATTGAGTTTTCGGCCGCACCGGCAGAAATATTTGAATGCACCCATACAGACATCTTATACAGCGTGTTCGTATCCGCAGAAAGTTTAAAACAGGGAGCGCTGTATCTCGGCGTCTCGATTAAAATACTTTTTGAACCGCCGTGCGCGATACTGCTGTCTGTTTCAATCCTTTGGTTATTGTTGTCTTCTACAGAAATAAAATCATTTCCGTTTGCCGAATCACTATACCTTCCGTTATTTACCGTTCCGTCTTCAAATCCGCACGAAGCAATAATTTCTCCCGATTCGATGCCTTCGGCGGAGTCTTCACTCTTTTTTTCATCTATACTGCTTCCGCATTTCGTTACATCTATATCGGTGTATCCTATAAGTTTTGATTTTACATCATCCGAGTTAATCTTAAAATTCTTTTGATTAAAATTTTCAAATAAATCCGTTGTGTTTGTAATATAATTTTGGCTGAATCCATCAATTTCATCGTCGGTTATATCATTAAGCCCGAAGTCTAACTGCGTTGAATCGGCAATTATGTTATTTTTCACTTCCAGCCTTTCGGATTTATACGTTTTATCGTCAATATATTTAAGTTCAGGGAAGGTATCTGTCCATATTTTGTTTGTCAAATATGCAGATATACTTTTGTACAACCGATTACATTCCTCATTAATTTCTTTATATTGAGCTATATAAACAGCTGTACTGCATTTCACAAAAATATTATTGTATATCTTGTTATCGCTTCCGCAGGAACTTACAATCCCTTGTCCCGAAGTATTTTCAAAAACATTGCCCGATATGGTTACTCCGCTTGACGCCAAATCAAGATAAATCATTTTGGTCCCAAGCATAAAATCCTTTTCGGAATATATATCGTGAAAATAATTGTTGATAATTTTATTTCCGCGCATTACCCATCCGCTTCCGGCGTATATTACGCCCATATCTCCGGTATGCTTTAAAATTCCCGAAAACTCGCAATACTCAATTGTATTATTAACCCCCGACAGTTGAACAGCCATATTTTCGGAATCTTTAAACGTACACCCCGATATTCTGTTGCCTACGCCGCTGAGTGCGGCGCCCCTTGCATAGCACTGTCTGCCAAAGCTTTTAATAATACAATTCTCAATAAAATTATTTCCCGAAGTCAATGTTTCAAAATTACCTCCGCCTATATATATTCCGTCAAAAACATTATTAAACGATGACGCCCTCATTCCGCAGTTTTTACAGTCATCATCAAACACCGCTGCCTTTGCACCGATATTTTTTACAGTGCAGTTTTCAAACAAGATATTTGTACAGTTTGAAAGCGTAATTCCGTTATTTAAAGCCCCGTCAAATGTTATATTGCTGAAAGTAACATTCGATACGTTTTCAAGCTCCAGCAGAGGTTCTTTAAGCTTTATAAGTCTTAGATTATCAATGCTGTCCGCACAAAAATATATTTTATTATTTGAAACATCGGCATAATATTCTCCGCTTTGACTTATTTCCTCAAAAATATTATAAAAGTATACGCTTACAGCATCTTTGTTTATTCCGCTTTTCGGAGGATCTGAAGTTTTAACGGATTTTTTCTCTACATCGGTTGAAACAATCGGCAAGGTCTGATCCTGCCAGCCCGTTTTATAACGTCCGTACATATAAGCTGTGTCCGATTTCCAATACTTCATTCTATCCTGATATAATTCAAACTCTGCACCGTCCGGATCTTCAGCATCATTTCCGACATTGCCGTCACTTATAACAGACTTAACTTCCATATACCCATTATCGGGCCACCTCGCAATATGTCCGGCAGCGCCGTTTATTTCAATCGTAGGGTTTCTGCTGCCGTAATCCCGGCCGGGAAATCTGTTCTCGCCAATCATAATCTCTTTAGAGAGCGTTATATCAAGAAGATTAGCGTCGATTACATACAGTTTGTCATAAGCGTAGTCTTGAGCCAACTTGCTTAAAATTCGTCTGTCATACACTTTTTGCACAACAGAGCCGTCAAGCGACTTACTTCCGCTTATAATTACATTCTCTCCATCGTATCCCCGATATGTAACAGAGCAGTTATCCGCCCCTCCGTTATCTTCTCCTATATAAAAAGTTTTTTCTCTCTCGTAGATTCCTTCGCGCAAAATAATGTCAATCGCCGAAAACTTATTTGTCTTTCTTGCTTTTATTGCTCTGTTTCTCGCCTCTTCAACAGTCTTTAAAGGTGCGGATATTTTGCCGTCGTTTGTATCGGCACCGTCAGCGGATGATACATATATAACTAATTTATCCGAAGTATTGTCATCATCAGCATGTACATATAACCCCAACATACTGAATATAAGCAAAGCCGATAATATCTGCGATATGCGTTTTTTCAGCATTTTCTACCTCCTGTACTTACTGCGTTTGGCATTACGGCGGAGGAAATTCCCCCGCCGCATCAATAATTATTTATTGCATTTACTTTAATTCTTTGTTGCCGATTTTGCATTGCCGAGAGGAATCATATTCGTCATATCTTCCCACGCGTAAAACATTACGCTTTCTCCGGTTTTTAAATCAAAGTCGGTTAAATCGGCAGTAACCTCTCCCTTATTTATATCCTCAGAGGTAACGTCAATAACTTTAATATTTTTAAGTGTTGACCCGTCATATTTTGCCGCAACAACCTTAAATGACTTATCTGCATCGGTGAACGAAATTGTTGCTTTACTGTCTTGTACCGCAGGTGTCATATTAAAGCCCTTGCTTGAATTTACATAAATTTTAATCCATTCAATACCTTCGGTTTTAACATCAGAGAAAAGGTTGCTTAATTCAATTTTCTTAAGTCCCTTGCCGCTGACTATGCTGTCTGATGACACCTTATTATATTCATTATAATTCTTAAGCGCATAGTCGTTAGTATTGCTATTATCCCATGTTCTGAAAGCCGCTTCTTTATCACCTAAACAGAAATACATCTGATATGTGCCATCCGCTTCCTTTTTGTTTTTAATTGACCACTCGTCCGTCTGTGATGCAAATGTATCAAACGAATCCGAATGCCACGACCAATCAGATTGATTATATTTCGGAGTGGCGTAACTTGAATCTAATTCCGTAAAGTATGCCGCCGCAACATATTCCTCTTTACTGCCTGTTGAACGTTTAAAAACAATACCGTTATCTTCTATTCTGAAAGCATCTTCATTATTTGCATATGCTATCTCATCACCCGCAAACAAATATTTTGCATAAGGCATATCCATATGGCTTTTACTTGATAGATTTCCTTTCCAGCTAATTGTCCACTCAGCATCCATCGGCAGATATATTCTGTCTTTAAAGTTTAATGCATAGTTTGCTGTATTAAGCTTGCCTTCTATAATCTTCGATGTATAGGGGTATTGAATGTAGTTATTGTCACTGCTTGTACTTTCCTTATACATTTCTGTGTCCGTCGCACTTCCGGATGTAATCCAGTTGTATATATGTGATGAATTTCTGTCCGCAAGCTTTAACTTAACCGTCTTGCTTAACGCTCCGCATTTAAACTCAGCTGTAACATCGCCTTCGGCGTCATCATAATCTTTTTGTATAAACATACCCGTTGATTTTTCATACACAACATTGTTGTACGGCTGTCCGCCTTTAGTTATTGTGCAGGTCAATTTATCGCTTGTCTTTGCGCTGAGCGGATAAGTATAAGCTGCGCCGCAGGCATACCACTTTGAAAGGTCTATTATTCCGTTATCGGCAACCTCTGTGCCTGTTTCGTCAAGAACTTTTATACCTGTGGGATTTGTTTTACCATTCAGATATGCAACTGCATTTTGCGCCGCATTAGTTCCAAGCTCGTTATATCCCTGAGCCGTGTAATGACCTCTGTTATTTCCGGTACCGAATAAAATTTCGGCAGCGGTTTTGGGTCTGTCGTATCCGAATTTTGTCTTAAATGCCTCCGCATCACTATACGTGTCACTAAAGTATTTTTCCACTCCGTCATCTGTGATAAGGCTGTCTGTTATGCAGCTGATAAGCTTAACATTATCATAAATTGCCGAATCGTTTAAGCCAAGTGAATAGTATACCTGCCTCGGGCCTGTCATCAAAATGTCATGGCTTGTGTTATGCTGCTTTGTATCAATCCACGCACGGTTCATCAAAACCCCGAACATATCAAGTCTGCCGATTTGGTCATCTGCCTGCCATTGTGTTAAAAGTTTTTCAAACTTTGCCGAATACGAATCTGCCTGTTCGCCTGAATTTCCTTCGCCTTGCAGCCAAAAAGCAAGTTTTTTGTCGATAGTATAGCCTTTCTCGTTAATCGCACTTACGCAGCTGTCATATGCAGCCTTAGTCTTCTTCTTCACCACGCCATCGTCAATAAATTCATTGATGCCTGCTCCGTTTTTACCTGTGCTGACCATAATTGTCTTTCTGCCGGTTAACTCGTTATATTTAATTCCGAGCGGAACCATAAATCCGGAAGCGCCGTATTGAGCGTCTTTTAACTCACCGTTTGAGACTGTTCCGGTTTTCGAATCTGAATCATATTCATAAGAATAAACTTTATCCGCGCCTGTCATAACATAGTTGTTATTTTTACCCGTTGTCTCATCAGTTGCAACTTTTCCCGATACCGAATTTGACTGACCCGAAACAATAATCAAATCAACAAGTTCTTTTCCAATCTTATCCGTTGCAGCCGATAAAACTTCTGTGCCGTCTGTAGGTGCCGCGGTTGTTTTGGGTGTAACACCAAAGAATATATATTTGCCAATATCATTATTCGTCAATGTATAGTTTACATCTGTGGCATCCGATATTTCTGTCTTATCGCTTCCATCTGCATTGCTTGCACGGTACCATTTTAAAGTTGTGCCGCTTTCCTCATCGCCGTTTATATCGTTATAATCGTATGAACCTGTAAGGGTTTCGCCTTTTGCGTACTTGCCGGATATTTTAACATTTTCCGCTGTCGGAGCGGTCGGCTTATCAATTATAATCGTATGCTCAGCTGTAATTCCGGTTCGGCTTGTTGAGCTGATTATCGCCTTACCGCCTTCAGCCCCCGGAGCAACGGTAAGCTTGCCGGTTGTTGCATCAAATGTGACGCCTGTCGGTGCGCTCTTTAATGCCAGAGTTACACCTTCCTGATCGTCATATAAAAGTCGTGTTTCGGAATCAACGTATGTCTTTGTAAGACGACTCTCATCGTTTGAATCACCAAAGATTACTGTTGTTTCCGTTCCGCCCGTTTCAGGCACAGCAATTTTGCCGCCTTCCGGCATACCGTTTAAAGTAACCGTGGGCTGAACTTCCTTAACCTCTATATCATCAACAAAGAGAAATCTCGGATGGGTTGTATTAATATTTCCGTAGTTTGATATATACAAGGTATAAATAAAATCTTTTTCTGCCTTAACAACCGTTTCAACTTTTGTCCATTCTCCGCTCGAAATATCGGTTCGCTTATCCTTATCCATATATCCATCCACGGTAGCATAGTTCGAATAATCGTTCCTTCCACTACCCGAAGAAGTATATGAGTTTTTCCTGGTCCGCCAATCATTGTTTTCAGAAATTCCCCAATTTAAGTGGGTCACTTCTCCCGACCACGGACCTTCCGTTGTATTATTTTTTTCCCGATATTCTTTTTCATAAGTGCTGAACGCCGTTTTGTCATGCTTAAACCATCCGGACACTTTATAATATTTGCCTTTTTCAAGTTTAACCTTAAACGGTATACGATTGTCAAAGCCCGTTGTATCTTCGGTTGCTTTTACATACAAGCATTGATTGCCGCTATGCTTGTCATCCGTTGTTATTGAATACTCGTTTGTCTGATACTTTTCGGGCGAGGTTTCGTTATATGAAGATACTCCCGCCTGTCCGCTGTTTGCAATCAGTGATGAATCTTCAAAACCGCACGAAAAAACTACTTTGCCGTTTCCTGCCTCGCTTGCGCCCGCTTCATCAGTATTGTCTGCAAATACCCCAAAAGACATTGTGCTTAAAATCATACAAAGTATAAGTACAACACCAATAATTCTTCTACCACGGGTTTTGTTTAACATTTTCATCTCTCCTTTATTAAAATAAAATTAAATAATTTGCTTACTGTAAAATTCAAACTCCGTTCATTTCTAATCAACAATTCTGACAAGCATTGAATTGATATACCAAAATTCACTATACTGAACAAACTTATCATCAGTTGTCAGATTTCGATAATTAAGCTTTGTGAAAGTTTTATTTCTTAAGCTGTAATCATACATTTTGCACGCACTTCCTGTGTACATCAGGATATCGTTTGCCTTATCTGTTCCGTCACCGACATAATTAACGACGGATGTCGTCTCTGATTTTCCGTTCAGAACAACTCTGCCGAACTTTATAGAATAATTAAACGGTTCGGTTGATTTTTCCCACGTATCCGTCTTAACGGCAAAAAATTCTTTGTCAGAAAGCTCTGAAAGCCTTGCGTAAACCTGAAACAGTGTAATTTCATTTTTACTGTTTACTTCAGCTCTTAACCAGTCACCTGATTTTATCTGCGACGGCAGCATAATGTCATCAAGCTTTTGATACTTGGTTACAATATCGGAATGTATTCCCAATGACTCGCTTGGATTTGAAAAGTAATATTCTTTATCGTCAGCGCCAACAATCTTTAAAATCACATCATCGCCTTTTAAAGTTTCTTCCGCACTCTTGACAAGGCACATAACAGCGTTGTTTGAAAACTCCTTTGCCGCGTCCGAGGGGTCATATCTTATAACCACTCCGCCGAGAGATCTGTCCTCAAGCGCGTCATAAACTTCACAGTTATACCACGTTGCCTGTTTAAATGTCAAATATGAATACAGCTCTTCGCGAGAGCGGTCGTAGGGTATTGAGATTCCTATGCTGTTTGAATCATATGCGTATTTGCCTGAGGCAAACATTCCCTGCCAATACATACCTGCTTTATCAATCTTTTCATTGAGTGTAAACACTTCTTCATCTCTGGTATGACTGTATGACATATCCTGATACGTTGTAAGCTTTGAAAGTTTTCCTTCCGAATTTGTTTCATATACTATAAGCTGAGGCTTATCTTTAATTGCCGGATGGTTTGCAACCTCCGCCGCTGTGAGAGAATACCTTGGCGGCGTATGTCCTTTCTGACCGTCATCGGCAACCTCGCTTCCGTTGATAAATGTTATTTTATCAGCGCCCTCCAAGGTCACCCATTCGCCTTCCTCTTTACCTATAATCCACATTCTGAATGAAGCCGAACTTTCAAAAGAGCCTTTTACACTTGTTGCCCTCAGATATGCATACTTGCGTCCGGTGCTTGTTACTCCTCCGCCGCCCGATTCTTTTATACTGCACACATAGCCGCGGTAATCCATATAAATTATATAGTATTCACCGGCGGTAGCCTTATCAATACAGCTTCGGTGAAGCTTATATTCTTCATCCTCGCCTTCAAGATAAATGCTTCCGTCACCGTCTATCTTTTTGATATAGCCCTCATCGCTTTTAGCGCTGAAGTATATAATAACGCTTTTGTTCTTTTTATTTTCAATAACACTAATTATGCTGTTTGCCGTTATATCCTTTAATGTTACACGGTTTCCGTCTTTAATAACAGATACCGAGTCATAATCGCTGTAGTCAAGCGTCTTTGAATAATCTTCAACCAATATTTTGTTTTCTTTTACATCATCTACAAAATATGTCTCAGGATTAACAACCACGATAACATCGCTCTGCCCATCAAGATTGCTGTCTATCATCTGAATTGTATCGCAGTCTGAAATTCTGCTGATGTTATTGCCGATTCCTCCCGCATATTCGGTATTATATATAACCCTCGCGGATGAAGAAATTTTAACACTCTTCTTTTTATCATTCTCCCAATAACTTAACTCATTTCTTGATACTGACGATATATCCTCACCCGGAATAATATATAAGTTTTTGCTTTCATTTGAATTAACCGTTATTGAAACAACATTTTTTACGCCGTTTTTATCGGTTTTGACAAAAACATCTACATAACGACCCAAGTAAACCTTATATTTCTCTTCAGCAATTTTGTATTCCTGTCTCTCGACCTGAATCAAGTTTGATGACGATGTGTTTTCGCCTCCGTACAGATTCATTTCATTCGTGGCGTTTACCCAACCGCTTACCAAAAATATATCCATTCTTTTAAGAATCGTTTCACTTTCGTCGCGTCTGTATACACCCGATATGCTTCCGTCGCTGTTTTTTGATATTGTATCGGAAACAACAATCGGATAATCCATCGCATTATAGATAATCTGCGCCGCCTCATCACGGTTCAGCATTCCATCTTTATCGGAAACCAAAACGCCCTTTTTAATATCGTCCTGTGCCCTCTTGATAAGCCTTTTATCAGTCTTTTCATATCCCAAAGCGGCTGCAAGACGGCTTGCCAGCTGATCCGCTGTTATGCCTTTGTCATCAAGACCGTCTGTGCTTATTGCCTGCTCTGTATACTTGTTAATCACGCCCGCTGCCGCCTTAAAATCACTTACGGAAAGTTTTTCGTCCGCTGCCATTTTTCCGTTTAGCTTTGGCAGTATATCCGAATTTATAACCAACTCAAGTGCGGCAGGGTATTCCGAAGCTTCCTCTCCCGCCGCAGATTGATTTCCGCCTTGATTTGTCCTCTCGGGGGCAAATTCCTGGTTCCAGCCGCGTGAAAAAAAACTATCTATTGTATATGAGGGATTAAGCTTATTATTAAGTGACTCATCCGCGGTATCAACACCCGCCGACGCAACATTTTGCTGTTTCAGCGCATCAATTTCCGCCTCTGTCATCCCCGTTGTGTCATATTCAACGCCGTTAATAACAATTATATTTTCCTTTTGTTCATCAGGCTTTAAATCATCGGCATAAACTAACACTCCCGAAGATATACAAATACAAGCCGCAGTTAAAACGGCAATGGTTTTACTTAAAAATTTCATATATACCTCCTGTTAAATACTCAGTAATTCAAATAAGTAATCGATTTTCTCTTTATCACTTGAAGCATCAAAAACATTTTCCTTGTCGCCTATTATAATAAGCCCGTTTGTATACCAGTCCACCTTTTTATCAACAGCCTCTGATACGGCTCTGAGCGGTATTAAGGTTCGGTCATAATAAACTATAGGAGCCGTATCAAGCTGCTTTTCCTCTCCGTTTACATTCATAATACTTTCGCCGATTTTAAGTTTGATTACGTCATTATCCTTTGTAAGCGTAGCTGTTTCGGTTTCCTTGCTCCAATCAATCGTAAACCCAAGCGACTCCGCTATAAAACGTATCGGCACAAGAGTTCTGTCCCCTTCAATTATGGGGCTGACATTAGGATTGTTTGTATCAATAAGGGTTCTTTTACCCATTTTTAATGCTCTCGGTTCTCCGACCGCAATTACTATCGAATCCGAAACTTTGTCCTCTGCCTCAGATAAATAACGCCCGATCTTTTCAAATTCTATATCCTCAAAATCAGGGATAAGATCATAAATCTTAGAATCTTTCTTAATCCTGAAGTCGCCGTTTTCCGCGTCCTCAAAAACCTCACTTGCGGTGAGCTCAATATTATTTTCAGTAACCCTTTTTTCTTTTGAAGCTATTGTCGGGGTAAAGTCAAATCCCGGTGTATCAACAGAGACATTGCGCTTTGCTTCGCAGCCCTTATAATCGGCAATGTTAGAGTCTTCCACTCCGTTTAAGAACGAAAACTCGCTGTACCAAGTATCCGAAGCATACTTTTTAAATCCGTCGTACATACTTTTAACACGGCCGTTTGAAGAGTTCTGTGCAAATATTCCCTGATCTCCTTCCGGTCCGGTTTGTATAACGACAGCCTCCTTGGTTAAATTATAACATATGTTATTATTCATTTTGTTCCAGCTTCCGCCGTTTGAAAGCAATCCGTAACCCTGAACATTGGCAATAATATTGTTGTAAGCATTTTGCCCGCCCGTGTAATCATCAAAATAAAATGCTCTTATACCGAATATATTTTCTTTAAGTCTGTCACACAGCTTTATATCGTGAAAATAGTTGTTATGAAGCTCATTTCCCAAACAAATAAGCTGATTGTTCATATATACTGCTCCGGAGTCCGCTGTTTCTTTAAGTACATTCGAAATATCGTTATACGCAATTTCGTTATAACAGCCGCCCGCCCAAATTGCCATATGCGGACCGTTCTTTATTTCATTATTTAAAATCTTATTTCCGCATCCGCCTGTGGTTACCGCGGGGTCGTAGCAAAATCTCTTTCTTGCAAAATTCTCAAAAAGGTTGTTTATGGCATAGCAGTTGGCTTTTTTTAATTTCATCTGATCGCCCGCATACATTAAAAGACCTACATCGACATTTCGTATCTCTGAATTAATAATTCCACAATTTACCGCGTCAACAGAATCCGTGCTTACGCCTATCATAACGCCCTGTCGGTCTGTATTTAAAACTTTACACTGATCAATAACGCTGTTTTCCGCCGTTCCGATTTTCACGCCGCCGGACTGCGAACCGTTAAACGTAATATGCTTCATTGTAACGTTAGATGCATCTATGGTGCAAATATCTTCTTTTAATGTAGTCAATATAAACGTAGAATCCTTTGTTGCGTCCTGTGACGGGAAATAATACAACATTTTGTTATCTACGTCTATAAAGTACTCTTCGGGTCTGTCAAGCTCAGGCAGGAGATTATAAAAATAAAATGCTCTTCCTTTTTTAAGTGAATCGGTCGGACTCGAAGTTGAAGAAATGACATTGCTTCTTATATTGCTTACGCCGACTCTTGAATCCAGCCAGTCTGCAACAAAAAATCCGTGCATATACATTGTCTTCCAGTCTGTCTTCTTCCAATATGACATTCTGTCTGAATATATATCGTTTATCTTAAATGAAAAACTTTTGTTGGGGTCATTTGAAACAACCGTATCAACGTAGGTAAAAACTTCATTATCACTATTATCCTTGTTCGGCCATCTCGCGGGAGTCTGAACCTTTTCGTCGCAAATAAGCTCAATTGGTTCCTGGTTTGAGTACAAGTTACTTGAAGTCTGGTCGGCATTATAAAGGTCTAAGCCTTCTACATTTGACAAGTCATACTGATATATAAACGGGCGTGCTCCTTCATCATAAATGCGCGAAAGAACCTTTTCGTCAGACACTCTTTGGAATTTTGACATATCAATGGTTACCCCGCCGACAAACTGCGCATTTTCATCACCGTACGAAGTATAGGTAATAGGACATTCTTCCGTTCCCGAATCAGAATCGGTTAATTTAAACCCGGATTTTGGAAAAGTATAAACTCCGCTTTTTATATAAACCGTAAACCCTCCCGCAGGCAGTTTTCCGTTCGCAATAATCTTGCGAAGTTCATCGCGTGCGTGCTCCGGTGTTCTAAACGGGTTTTCAATCGTTCCGTCATTTGAATCATCTCCATCAACCGAAACATAAAACGAACTTACAGTTTGCTCTACAGTTTCACTTCGAACGGCATCATCAGCCGAAATTTGCTCACTTTGCACATTTACCGATTCATCGGCAAATGTGCAAACGTTTGGTATAACCAATGCAAATATCAAACAATTTAAAGCAAATCTTTTTATATTCATTTAATCCTCTCCTGTATCAAATTCTGTTGCGGTGCAAAACCATATGTACTATTTATTTTCTTTTACCCATTCATCAAGCTGCCTTTGAGCCTCTTCGATTATTCTGTCAAGTCCTGCATTTTCAAGCCTGCTCTTATATTCGGAAAGAAGCTTTGTATAGTCGCTTGATCCGTAGGTTATTCCGTTATACTCATTTACAATTGCACGGCATTGAGCCTCTTCGCTTTTAACGGGCGTTTCATCAAAACTAAATCCAAACGTAGATGCTTTTGATGCAGAGTCATTAAGCTTTCTTGTCTGTTCCCAAATATCAGGCTCTTGACCTTCAAGCAGATACGCATTGAACTGATTACCGAACTTCCAGCAGGCAAGCTGTCTGTAACCGCTGTTTTCTATCGGTCTTATATATTCGCCGTCAAGCTTTTCGTAATGCTTACCCTCTATTCCGTAGCAGATAAGATTATAAAGCTCTTTATCGGTGTTAATAAGATTTAAAAACTGCATAGCCTTTTCAGGATTTTTGCTTGTTCTGCTGATTGCTGTCATTGTGTCTCTTGCAACAGTTAACCGTTTTGAGCCGCTGCTTACAAACACCGTTTTTTGCCCATACATATTTTTATGATCGTCTTCAATTCCCGGTTTCCATCTTCCGAGGAACGAAGCATACTTTCCTGCCCTTAAATCCTCGGTTCTGTTATTTACCGCCGTATCTATGTCAGAGCGAAGATATCCTTTATCATACCAGCTCTTTGCGGCTTTAAGTCCCTGTTCGTATTCTTTCATATCAAGCGCCGACTGAAGCTTATAACCGTTTTCTTCTTTATCGCTTACATAAACGTTCGGTTTTTGATTTACAACCGAGTAATCGAAAAGATATTGTCCCACCGGGCTGTCTGCCACAGGATAAACGTTGGGATAATCCTGCTTTACTTTTTCAAAATAAGGCTCCATCTCTGTAATATCTTTATACTCTGCTCCGGATTTTATCCCATATTTATTTGCGTATTCTTCAAAAAAGAATACACCCTCAACATTAGCCATAACCTGCATATTGGGGATTGCATAAATTCCGCCTTTTTCCTTTGCGGATTCAAGAACATAGTCGGGCAAATCCTTTTTTAAATCCTGTCCGTACTTTTCAATCAGGTCAGTAAGCTCTAAAAATCCGCCCACATCTATACCGGACTTGTACTGATTTACATATCCCGTAAAACATAAATCAAAGGCTTCGTCAGACGCCATTTTCATAGACATTTTCTCTGAAAAAGCACCTTCGTCAATCATTTTAAGATCAAGCTTTGCGCCTATCTTCGGCTCTATAAGTTTATTAACCTCTTCCATAACCGCCGCTGTATCCCTCTGCGAATCACCGGGTACAAACCAAACAAGAGTCGGCACTCCGTCATCTGTGTCCGCGGATTTATTTCCGCATCCGCATACCGAAATCATCATTGCCGCAGCACATACAGCGCATACAATCTTTTTTATCATTTTAGTTTCCTCCTGATATAAATATAATTTTTATTTATTAACCTTTTACACTTCCTACCGTCAGACCCTTAACAAAATATTTTTGGAAGAAGGGAAATACAACCATTGCGGGGCCCGCAACAATAATTGCCATTGCCATTCTAACGGTTTCTGACGGGATTTCCGAAACATTCGCATTGCTTGCCGCAAATTCACTGTTTTGAATAAGCTGAATGTTCTGCATAATCTTTTGCAATAAGTATTGCAGACTTACAAGAGATTCGTCATTTATATAAAGAAGGGCTGTATACCAGTCATTCCATTTTGCCAAAAACACAAAAAGTGCAACTGTTGCAAGTATAGGCTTGGACAGCGGCAAAATAAATTTAAAAAATATCATATAGTCGTTTGCCCCGTCAACCAGTGCTGACTCAATTATCTCATTCGGCAAATCCTGAAAAAATGTTCTCATCATAAATACGTACCACGGGCTGATAAGTCCGACCAAAACATATACCCATATTGTATCTGACAAATGCAGATATTTTGAAATCAATAAATATGTGGGAACAAGTCCGCCCGAGAAAAGCATTGTAAAAAATAAGATAAATGATACCGCTTTTCTTGCAGGCATTGCTTTTTGGCTCAGCGGATATGCAATCATCGCCATAAGCAGCACCCCGCAAAACGTAGCTACAACCGAATATATAATTGTTACCTTGTATGCATTAACAATAGTTCTCGGTGAACTTAAAATGTATTTATATGCCCCAAGCGAAAAATGTTCGGGGATTAATTTATAACCGTTTGTTATAACATCCTTTTCGTTAGAAAAAGATACGCTCACTATAATTAAAAACGGAACAATAATTATCAGGCTTAAAATAATAAACAATATATTTAAACCAATCTGTTTTTTCTTCATCTGTCTTTCCTCCCTCTTACAAAAGTGCGCTGTCAGAATCAATCTTTTTTACAATCCAGTTTGTTATAATAACCGTAATAAATCCGACCACTGACTGTAGCAGTCCGGCAGCCGAAGACATTCCGTAATCCCTTACTGTTTTTAACGTTCTGAAAATATATGTATCCATTACATCTGTTGTTGAGTACAATGCCCCGACATCACGTGTAAGCTGATAGAATAAACCGAAGTCCGCTCTGAAAATTCCGCCAACCTTTAAAATAAACAGCATAATAACAATTGATCTTAAGCACGGCAGCGTTATGTATCTTATTTTTTGCCATTTACCCGCTCCGTCTATTTCCGCCGCCTCAAACAACGAGCTATCTATTCCCATTAACGCTGCGTAATATATAACACAGTCTATACCTACATTCTTCCATACAAAAGCTATGGTTAAAATAAATGGCCAAAACTTAGGCTCTGAATACCATTTAACAGGCTCCATCCCAAACTTTGCAAAAATAGCGTTTGCCAATCCGTAAGACGGATTCAAAAAGGCATATACCATATACCCGACAATAACCCACGATATAAAATAAGGCAATATCATAATAGTCTGATATATCTTTGTTTTTGTTCTGCTTCTAAGCTCATACAAAAGTATTCCAAGAGCTACAGCACACGCCATACCCACAACAATAAAAATCATATTTAACGAAATCGTGTTTCTTATAACTCTGCCGAAATCACTTGATTTAAAAAAGTATTCAAAGTTTTTTAAGCCTACCCAATCACTTCCTAAAATTCCTTTATCAAACCGATAATTTTTAAAGGCTATAATTAACCCAAACATAGGTATGTAACTAAAAATTATCACGTAGATTAAAGGAATCGCGGCAAGAGATATAAGTTGAAATCCTCTCTTTTTTCCTTCCCCCCGTATACCTGAATTCTGTTTTTTATTTCTTATCAAATTTGCATTCAAGACTCTTTCTCCTTTCAAACAGAACAATTTTATTATTTATTTAATTATAACTGTTAAAACGATGAGATTCAATGTCCGTTTTCCCCTTTTGATTGTTCGTTTTCCACATATTTAGTCTCTTTGATTGAAAATAATTTAAAAGTTTGATATACTTTCTAGTATAGAATATACTAAATTTAATGCACAATAAATAAAAGAAGGGCGGACTACAGATGGATTTAATTATAATTGAGGACAATTCGTTTTCACTAAATATGTTATCAGAAATAATTGACAAGTATTTTGAAAACAAAAAAGTAATTGCCGGATACTCAACCGCAGAGGCGGCTTTAGAGTATTTGAAATCCGGGCACGCCGATGCCGTTATATGTGACATTAAGCTTCCGGGTATGAATGGTCTGGAATTTGCAAAAATATGTACTCAATCACACCCTCTTATTCCAATTGTTCTCATAAGTGCTTACTCTCAGTTTGAATACGCTCAAAAGGCAATAAACACCAATGTTGTTTCATATATTTTAAAGCCCATAACGTACGAAAATCTTTCCGAAGCATTTACTGTATTGGAAAACGCCTCAATTTCATCAATGCATAATAAGTGCAGCTCATTCCCCGATTGTTCCACGCTCAGCCGAATACAAGAAAATCTGCGTTCAATCATTTACGACCGCTCTCAAAAGCCGAACCCCGATAATATGTCTGATTTTGATTTAATAGACAATAAACACATATATATTATAACCCTTAAAGAAAATAACCTTGAGCAATATATGTCATCAATATGGGCTCACGGATTTGACAGACTTACCACAACCATCAGCAATATTTTATATTCATCGATTGCTAATTCGGTAACTTTTTTCTTAAAATATCAAAAACCGTTTTTTGATATTGCCGTTCTGTCATCCAAAGAACTTATAAAAGACTATATTTTTTCAGGTATTACACCTCTGTACTCGTTGCTCAAGTTCCCCGCAGATGTTGAACTGTTTTCACACATCTGCAATATAGACGATTGTGCAGGAATAGTTGACTTTAATATAAATAAGACAATCTCATACATTTTTAACGGATTTAACCCTGATATCCGTATGCCGCTGTATAGTGATAAAGAGCTTGCTCTGTTATCTGAAAAAATTTTTGATAAAGCAGTAGAAAGATTTGGGATTGATACCGTCGAGGCCTTGGATATAAACCCCTGCAAATTTTCTCAAAAAGCCGAGAGAGATAAAATTGAGCATTTTGTTGCTTATCAAACAAACCAGATTGGTAAGTTTCTTTCCGCACGCACAAGCAGTGTTATAGACCGTGCAATTAAATTTATAAATGATAATTATTATAAAAACATTTCTCTTATAGATGTTGCACAGTATGTAGCCCTGTCGCCAAAGTATTTTTCCCGATATTTTAAGGAATATACCGGCTATACCTTTCTTGCTTATAAAGAGCAGATTCGTATAAAGGCAGCTATAAAATTAATTCAAAACAATCCCGAAATCAAAAACGCCGTTATTGCGCAACAGCTCGGTTACGAAAACGAAACCACTTTTTGTAAAAACTTCAAAAAAGTCACCGGCTTTTCTACCGCGCACTATCGAATCAAAAAATAGGACTATATAGGGGGGTATAATTAATGAACTTTAAACATTCCACATTATCTAAAAGTGAATTTTGGAGTTATTTTAAAAAGAATACATTGATATTTTTTCTGCCAACCATTGCATTGTCGGTTGTTATTTTTATTTTTTGTTATAATATAACAAAAAACGATACTGAAAAAAGCATAAACGAATCTATATCAAAAAAGACATTTCAAATAAATAAATTAATTTCCTCTGCCGAACATATAAATTACGTGTTTTTTTCCGATCCATATACAAAGGTTGTTTTATATAATAATGATCCGTTTACAACAAATACTGAATTTACTAACACTCTGAAAAAAACACTTAACAACTTATCTACATATGTTAATATGTATGACTATGTTGATTCTATATATTTGTACTGCAGTGAGAGTAATTATGTATATTCAAACTATCAAAACGAAAGTTTGGATAAATTCTTTTCAAATGATTGGTATGAGCAGTGGCAAAACAATGGTTATAAAACAACAATTGCAAAAACATCCTGTTCAGTGCATGGAAACCCCAGAGAATATATTTCTATTATATATAATATTCGCCATGGCGCTGACTCCAACGGAGCCATTGTAATCAATTTTAATACCTCCTACATTAATCAAACACTTCTTTCAGCCGAAGAAAGCGATATCAATCTCTACATTTATACAACAGATAGTAAACTTTGTTATTCTTCTTCAGGTCAAAATATCTCTAAAAAGGAATATCTTAATCTGCCGAATAAAACAAATTTTTTAAGGAATAAAATAATATCAAACCAAAATATAAGCGGAATTGATGCCAAATTAATTATGGAGTCAAATAACCGCGGATTTGTCAATAAGCTGTTGTGGTTTTTTGTTATTATATTTGCGTACAATATATTTATACTGACAACTGTATTTATTTTATCCCTCCACATATCCAAGCGATATTACGGAAGCATATCGGATATATTAAATATGTTGTCATCATATGAAGAAGAGGCCTCCGCAATTACGAACAGCAGCAGGGAACTTTCATATATAAAGGCAAAAATATCGGACTTATACCAACATAACTCGCAAAACGAAATACTGTTGTCTAAGAAAATGATAGCGCTGAAAAACTCTCAGCTTGTTGCTTTGCAAACACAGATAAACCCTCATTTTATTTTGAACTCATTGAACGTTATAAACCTAATGCTTATGCAAAGAGGAGACCTGCACAGCGATGTAACAAAAGCAGTATCGCTGCTGGCAGAAGTCATATCTAACATTCTCTCAAGCAAAGATTATATAATCAGCATCGAGCAAGAGATTCATTACACCAAAAAATACATTGAGTTTGCCCAAATTAAGTTTGGCAACAATTTTAATGTAAAATGGGATATTGACCCCTCCTGTTTACACTGCAAAACCGTAAAATTTATTCTGCAACCAATAATAGAAAACTCTGTTGAACACGGTTTTGTCGGACTTACCGACAGAGAGAAATTAATTAAAATCAGTGTTTTATCAAAAGACGATAATATTGAATTTACCATAACTGACAACGGAAAAGGTATGACACCCGAAAAAAGAAATGAGATAGAACAATCTCTAAACGACGTAAACTTATTTAAGGACAAAAATATGGCTATAATAAATGTCCATAAACGTATTCAGATTGTCTTTGGTTCAGATTACGGATGCAATATACTATATTCCAACAACACAGGAACATCAATAAAACTTATAACACCCTTTTTTGAATAAAACAAATAAAATTATATATAAATTTTTAAATAAGGAGAACTACTATGAATTACAGATTTTTACGTTTCCCCGGAAATAAGTCCAAAGCGGTCACCTTCAGTTATGATGACGCACCAAGATTCGACATCAGACTCATTGAAATATTAAGTAAATATAATATGAAGGCAACCTTTAACCTAAACAGTCAGCACATTCACGACATTAATGACGGTTCACACCTGACCAAAAGCGAGATAAACGAACATATACTGGCAAACGGTCACGAGATAGCGATTCACGGTGCATTCCACAAAGCGCCGGGAAAGCTCCGCCCTATAGACGGAATACGCGAGTTTCTGCAATGCCGTTTTGAACTCGAACAAATGTTCGGACGCATAATAAGAGGTATGGCATACCCTGATAGCGGAATCACCACCATTCAAAATAATGCAACAACATATGAAAACATTCGCAGTTATATAAAAAATTTAGATATTGTCTATGCAAGAACCCTCGGTAATGATAATGATTATTTTGAACTGCCGACAGATTGGCTTGCCTGGATGCCTACGGCACATCATAACAATAATAAAATTTTTGAGTACATAGACAAATTTATAAATATTGATACAAATGAATCTTACTGTGCAGATCGCTTTCCGAGGCTTTTTTATGTTTGGGGACATAGCTTTGAATTTGGAGATGACTGGAACAGAATAGAGCAAATATGCTCAAAGCTCAGTAATCGTGATGATATATGGTACGCAACAAATATGGATATTTACGATTATGTTAACGCCTACAATTCTTTGATATTCAGCGCAAACGGGAAAATAGTATATAACCCCACTTTAAAAACAATCTGGTTCGAAACAGCAAATCAGTCATTTTCCATAGATTCGGGCAAGACGCTAATTCTTGATAATATTGACTGACAATCATTGTTTATACTAAAAGTTTCGAAAGAGGGGTGCAGACATAATCTTGGATTAGCAGCATAAAACAGTCCAAGACTATGTCCGCCCCCTCTGTTCTTAAATTATTGTATAAAATACATTTAAACCTATTATTTTGAGCTTTTATACAAAATAAAACTTCTTATCTTTTCAAAAATGATAATGATTGCTGTTAATCTATTATCTTTTTCCCGTAAAAAGGCAAGGCCGGCAGACCGGCACGGCTGAATATATCACTCACATACCAATCCGAGTAACAATATCTGATTTCAGTCGCGTTATTTATTATTTCTTTTACCTTAGCTCTGCTTTCTTCGCTTGCTCTGTTTATATCTGTATAGACAAAGTCATTTTCTATCCAAAACATAATGGGTTTCCACTCATTTTCAACCTTTAACTCGATGCTTAAAATTGGACATTGCCCTGTCAACAAACCGCCGTATGTGTCATCAAAATAAACTTTAATCACACCGTCCTTGCGGACAGCACGGTTGAACGCCGGACTTTTCCACGGAATATTCGCCCCGTACAAGACTGATAACGCACAATTCGCAAGCCTTTTTCCAACAACGCTTTTGTTTCTGGGATGAATATTGCTCATTTCCCCCGAATCTCCAAGACTTATCATATAAATATCGTCATCGTATGACAGCTCATATTGCGCCTGTCGAATGTGTGCACTTTTGCAAATCTCACCCTTTCCCTCCCAACGCGCATAATCAAAAGGTGCAATCTCTACTGTAAAAATAGGTAAACCGGGATTCTGTAAATCGTGTCTCCAAGTTTTCTCAAGTATTCTAAATCCTGTTATGTAACGTTCCTTTATATTAGAATTGTTTCGATCGCTTTCGCCTTGATACCAAAGAATGCCTTTAACACTAAACGGAACAATAGTTTTGAACATAGACTCATAAAGTGCTCCGTAAGCATTTGAGTTATACGGATTTGTTCTGTCCGTTACGCCCTCAACGTTAGGAAAATCAACTGTCCCGGTATCCGGAGTTTTTTTGCAAAGTTCAATTTTTGCTTTTTCGTACTCGACCGCTTTTTTATAGTACTCCTCTGTTTTATTCCTGTTTTTTATCTTTATAAGTTCTTTTACATCGCATATGCTATCGTCTGCATTTAACATTTCATCTTCTGCTAACCATTGAAAAATACTTGTTCCGCCCCAATTACAATCAATAATTCCTATCGGAACATCAAGATTTTCTGATAGTTTTTTCGCAAAATGAAATCCAACAGCCGACATATCCGGTCCATTATCAAAATCTGCAATTTGCCACGGCTTATCAACACACTCTACTGCCTTAAATGCCCAACCGATTGTATCAAATCCGGGCATAGGCCGCATTGGAACGGTAAAAAAACGTATATCCCGTTTTTCAGCATCCTTAAGTTCAGATATACAATCATTTGTTACCGAAAGCGGCATTTCCATATTGGACTGTCCTGCCGCAATAAAAACTTCACCGACAGCAATATTGTTTATCACCGTTTCTGTATCACCTTTTACGGTAAGAGCATACTCTCTTCCTGATTCAACCGCGTTAAGAGTAATTAAAAACTTTTCATCATCGGCGGTGATTTCAGCGTGGCTATCGCCAATTTGTGCCAAAATTTTTTCACCTTTACGACAAGTACCAAATATCCTTATTTCCACATTTTGCTGAAAAACCATATTATCTGAAAAAATACTTGCAAGTTTCATAAAAATTCCTCACTTTATTATTAATTTGCCACGAAGATATCTAAATCTAAATCTAAATATCAATATCAAATATATCATAGTATATGCTCTTTAAGTAATTTGCGAATGCTTTTTTATCTTTTTCATCAACATATTTTTGGGTATCTGTTCTCATATTCTTTTTGCATCATCTTTCGTTACCTAAGAATATTATACCATAAATCAAAGAAAAAGCCCAGACTTCTCCGGACTTTTTCGATATTCTGAAGGGATATCGGACGATACTCTTTGTTTTTGTACTACAGTTAAATCTATATTTAGTCAAAGTTTGGAACGTCCAGAGGCTTACTGCCGGCATTAACCGAATCAGCAGAAATAAGTCCTGCTGCAGTCCAGTTTGCAGCATCCTCAAACGAAATCGGAACAGGCTTGTCATTCAGTACGCAATCTGCGAATTCTTCAAGCATCATAAGAGCTCCGCTATCGTAAAGTTCGTAAGTATCATTATCTAATTTACCTTCATACTCATTGATATTCCAAAACTCTTTCCATTTACTGTCCGCATAATCCTTATATTCATAAACATTTTTCCAGCCGCCCGGACTATTCCAGCCGCCACGCTGACACTCTCCGTTTATGAATATCTTATGATAATCGGTCGGTCCCTGCGGTGCTTGATAACAGCCGTTTTCTCCCGTGAATGAGTAATATGTTACCTGATCCGGACGAGGAGAAACAAAGCTTGAGCGAAGACGAATAAGATGACCTTTATCCGTTTCCAGCATAAGTGTGCAGGTATTATCCGCAACCATATCAAAACTGTGTCCCGCTGCCATAGCAGATACAGTTTTAATCTTTTCTTTCATAATATGAAGGAGCGGACCTAAGGAATGGGTAATATACGGATGTCCTTTTCTTCCGAAATACGTTTTTTGACGCCAACCACCGATGTTCGGGAAGCTCGGATTGTACTCCTGAAAATCTTTAAGGTAATCGCTTTCGGCGTAATAAATTTCGCCGAATTTTCCGTTTTTAATCAGGTTTTCTACAATAAGAAGAGGGCGAATATAGCAATAGTTTTCTGCCATCATATATTTTTTCTTACTTTTCTTTATGGCTTCACCAATTCGATAAATATCGTCTATTGTTGTTGCAACAATAACTTCAGACAAAACGTGTTTGCCTGCATTTAGGGCATCTATTACAGTTTCGGCGTGCACATCTATAGGAGTTGCCATAACAACCGCATCAACATTTGAGTCTTCACACAATTCCTTATGATTATAATATACCTTAACCGAATCAGGAAAGCTTTTTTTAATGCTGTCCGCTCTCTCTTTATCTATATCACATATAGCCGTAAGTTCAACATTTGATGCTTTAATTGCATTTAAAGCGTGAATCTGTCCGCGTTTGAGTCCCACCACGCCAATCTTTAATTTTTTATTCATCATCTGTTCCCCCTTTACAGTCCGAAGTCCGGAATTTCTATAGGCTCTCCGCCGTTATTCACCGATTGTGTCGAGAGAATCCCGGCAGCTGTCCAGTTAAGCGAACGCTTTGCACTTACCAAAGGCTCCGTATCATCAATAATTGATTGTGCAAATGAATTAAGCAAAAGCGGAGTTCCGCTGTCATACAGAGTGCATCCGTCATCTTTCGAATCGTCAAAAGTGTTTTGCGGATAAATTTGCCATTCTTTAGGCAAAAATCCTTTAAAATCATAAACGTCTCGCCATTCCTGCGAGCCACACAATCCGCGGATATGAATTTTATGATAATCCATACTGCCGATAGTTCCCTGATAACAGCCTTTTGTTCCCTGTACGCTATAATATGTATACAGGTCAGGTCTTGCACACATAAAGCTGTTTCTGAGCCGTACCATACCTCCGTCCTGAGTCTGAAGCATAAGTACGCATGTTTTATCCGCAGTGACATCCTTATGCTTTCCGGCTGCCATACAGGTTACGGTTTTTATATCACTTCCCAGAGCATAACACAAAGGACCTAATGTATGAGTGATATACGGATGACCTCTGTGGCCGAAGTATACTTGCTTTCTCCACGGTTGTATATCGGGAAATCCGGGACGCTGCTCAAAATCCATCAGATAATCGCTTTCTCCGTAATACATATCGCCAAGCAAACCGTTATCTATCATATTTTTTACAATGGTTAAAGGTCTGTAATAGCAATAGTTTTCTTCCATCATATACTTTTTTCCCGATTTCTTTATTGCATCCGCGATTCTTTGGCAGCCCTCTATGGTTGTAGAACTTATAACCTCGGACAATACGTGTTTTCCGGCATTAAGGCTTTTAACGACATGCTCCTCATGATCGGGAATAGGAGTTGCAAGTATTACAGCTTCGACATCTGTTTTCAAAACATCGTCAAGGGAATCGTACACAGCAGGAATTTTGTTTTCCAGTGCATACTCGTCAGAAAGTTTGCGATCCAAATCGCTTACTGCGACAAGGTCAATATTTTCCGAATACTTCAGGATAAAATCAGCAAGCAACCGACCTCTGTGAAGTCCGATTACTGCCGTTTTTACTTTTCTCATATAACACACTTCCTTTCGGCTTTTTGTTAAATGTTAAACTTGGAAAGAAATTTAACTGATTTTTCAAGTTTATCGGCTGCATCCTCTGCTGAAGATGATGGGTATTCCATTGAAAAATATCCCGTGTAACCACCGTCTTTTAAAATTTTGAAGTAAGCATCAAAATCAATTATGCCTTCTCCGTAACGCATAAGAGAATTTCCTTTTTCCGCATCTCTCAAATGAGAGTGTACCATACGTGAAACATATCTTTTTGCAATGGCAAGCATATTCTCGCCGCAGTATGTCAAATGAGCTGTATCAAAAGTTAATTTGACACGCGAATCCTGCATTGACCAATACCTGTCTACCTGCTCGGTGTTAGATGCAAGCGAATTCTTATGAGGTGCCTCGATTGAACATATTATTCCGTACTTATCGCCCAAATCGGCAAGCTTTGAATTAAACTCAGTTACCTCCTTGAGTCTGTCATCGGTTGAAATGCCTTCCTTTTCGGAACCGCATGAATATGTAATTATTTTTGCTCCAACCATTTCTGCGAGGGCATATACATATTCCATTTGGTTAATCGAATAGTCTCCGCCAATGTTGATACAGTGTATATCCATTCCTGATTCACGTATAACACGTGCAACATGAGAAATAGATTCAAGTGTTGCATTTTGAACATCCAAATGCGGAGCCAAATCAGCGGTAGAGCACAACTCTGCCTTTTTAAAGCCAGCCTCTTTCAACTTTTTTAAAGCTCCGGCTAAATCATAAGTGGAGTGTGTCATTGTAGATGCTATCAGTTTACTCATAAATAATAACCTCTTTCTTTTTAATAATATATTTAATATGTTTTTATTTTTTCTATGTTTTTATTTTTTCGAACGGTTACATGTCAAACACCCCCGAAGCCATAAGTAAGGCTGCTATTCCTATTATTATTCCTGTCATTTGCCGTTTGGTTATTTTTTCACGGAAAAGTATAGCCGCAAAAAGTGATGCAAGAAAAATAACCGAACCGTTAAATACAGGGAAAAAGACAATACTGGGTATTAGTCCGGTAAGGCTTATATTAAGCCTGTTATAGCCGCAGCTTACGATTCCGCACAGTATAACAAAGATGTACGCCGGAGCGGTTATTCGCGGAAGTGTTTTATCTTTTTTACGTTGTACAATCAGAGATAATACTAAAAATAATACAATTGACGTAATAGCTGCCGCAAGCATCATCTGATTTACTTCATTGCGCGCCGGGGAGAATTGATGCAGTTTGAAAACAATTCCGGTGACGCCAGAGCAAATAAAGAAAAGAGAACACCACAGGAACCATAACTTTTCCGTTTTCTCTTTCTCTTCGTGATTTTGACCCGGTTTAAAAATTGTCAAAAACAATGCAAATATTAAGAATACAACACCGGTTATCTGCAATACCGAAACTTTTTCATGAAAATACAGAACGCCAAACGCGGTGGATATAAGAAGTGACGAGCAGCCGATAAATGATGTGACAGATACAGGACCGGTTGCCATTGCCTGCATTTTACACAATAAAAAAGCCGACATAACGCTTCCGTATCCGATTCCCCACAGCCAGGATTGCACGGATATTTTCATTCCTGCGTTCATAGCTAAAAGTATGACAAACCAAACTACAGAAACAAGTGCGTTAAAAAACAACGTATCCCCCATTCCGCGAAACCATTTGTTGTTTATGCCATGCAGAAGCAAATTATTTATAACTGCAAATAATATGGAAAACGATAACAACACTATATTCATATCCTTACTCCTTTTTTGCTTTATTTTTACAATAATTATACCATGTTTTATTATATCTTCAAGGCTTTGTATTTGCATAAATATGCTCTATTTTCGCATATGCAACAATCACAATATTGACAATACCCATTTTCACGTTTATAATGATTATAGCAAGAAAAACAGAAGTATGTGCTTGTTGCGGCTTTTGTGACATTATTTAGTTTTAAAAGGCAACCTTTTCTTAAAAAGCTTTGGCTTGCCATATCACATATAGTCTTTTAACTTTTGCCGCAGTGAGTATTTAGAGAATATAAAGTAAAGGTGGATTTTTAATGTATATACTGGATGCTGAAAAGATACAAGGTTTTTCAAAAAACGGATTTTTTTTTCAAAGAACGAACGGGAGAAAACTATCAGACGAATTACACGCACATCTTTTTTATGAAATATTTTTCGTTATTGCAGGATCTTGTGTACACGAAATGAATAACGAAACTCAAAGGCTTAGTGCCGGGACCTTAGCCTTTATCTCCCCGCAAATATCCCACAGGTTTCTTTCGCAAACCGAAAACACAGATTTACTTGTTATTTCCGTTGTCAAAAATGAACTGAAAAAGCTTTTTTCGTTTTATGAGATTTCCGCATTTTCAGCTCCGTATTTTGTTTTTAATCTTCCTATTGAGAAAAAACAAATTCTTACTTCTCTGAGCGAAAATGTTACATTTGCGGAATCGACAGAATATGTTAAGTATCAGCGAATGGTTTTAAATCAGATTTTTTTGTTTTGTTTGGATGCGTTTAACGGAAAAGAGAATATACCTCCCGAATTTGCCGAGGTTTTGGACAAAATGCATAATATTTCCTGTGCTGCCGAAGGAATTAGTGTAATGTTAAAAACGTCAGGTTACAGTCATTCTCAGCTATGTCGCTTAACCAAAAAATACTTTGGAATAACTCCGACCGAATATATAAATCGCATAAGAATGAGTCACGCATATAAATTTATTGTATATAGCGGTTATGATTATGAAACAATATGCAGTATGGTCGGTTTTGAAAGCTTCAGCTACTTTTCAAAACTTATTAAGGCATACTTTGGCTGTTCACCGTCCAAGCTGCGAAACACTTTCAAGGATTTACGAAAAACCGTATAAGACGGTTTTTCTATCAAAATTATAGCAGATATTCAAACTTTATTGCAAATACATTACTATATGCATTTCAAGAACATAAATTTTAAAGCCATGTGAAAATTCAGCCCTATGTCTTGTAAACACAGGTTGGTCGTGGTAAAATAGAAACGTCCGGATGGTAAGCAGCTAACATTGTAAGCAGTTAAGACGGTTATGGGAGTATTCTATCCATAGAGATATGATACGAATATAACCGTCTTTTTTTATTTGTACGGAAAGCAAAATTTAATAGGTCAATTAAACACACAGTATAAGGGATGAACCAACCCCAAAAAGTTAGACAAAACGGGCGGGGGGTGCGGGCATAGCCTCGGGTTAGCAATATAGCTTGCCCGCGCTTGAAGGTATATTAATAAGCCAATGACTCAAGAAAGTTGATAAAGTCGATGATGCGCGAAGACATTGTATAATTATAATCCAATTATTTAGGCGTTGTGTATTTGTTTTTTACCTGTCTCTTGACGAGCCGAGAGAGATTCCAATCACAGTCTATTTGCAGTTTACTAATCAGTTATATACCTTCCGACAGTTTATGTTTATGTTTTCACACTCACTGATACTTTTAATAGTTTCAAATGTCTTGCGTATTCCTCAAGCCATAAATCCGCAAAAATATAATTTAATATCCGATACTTATTTTAAAAACGGAATTTCTGTCATTCTTAAATTAGTGCATCCGTATGGTATTAACCTTACATTCTGCATATCGCCAACAGGTTTAAGAGACTTAGGCTGCGGAGCGCAATAGCCGTTTTTAAATTCCCACTCTATTTCAAACATCTTTGCTGCCATCTCAACAGGCGGCTCATCTCCTCCGAATCCCGAAACAAAATCATTTTCTTTAACCTCAAATGTATCATCGGCAAGAGCATAGTTCCATTTTGATGTCGGATATATGTAATAATCACAGTATGGAAACTTTCTTTCTACGCCATCTTTTGTATATTCCACCCTTTCCCATCTCTCGTTTATTGCAATAGAGTACAGCAAGGATCCGCGCCATACGCAAACCATATTATTTGGTCTCTGAATAATTGACGTACTGAAGTTAAGTTTAAGCTTAATTGTTTCCGTTCCGTTCCATTCCTTGGTTATATCCGCAAAACCGCCTGTTTTTACGCTCTCACCATTAAGTTCTGCGCTGTCTGCAAAGCTTGGAATCCTGACAGACATAGTAAATGTTACAGGTGCCGAAACAGTAATTTTATATGTTACGGTGTCCCTGAAAGGATACCGAGTTTCTGATTCACAACATACATCAATATTGTTAATTTTTGTTTCAATACTTGCCGGAGTGATTGCGCAAGCAGCAATTCCTCCCTCTGTCTTCATAAACGATGTTAACACAAACTTCGGCCAGCCCTGCCCGAAGTTTGCTGTACAGCACCCGAAATTTGGTTCCAATCCAAATGTATGGGCAACGTAATTATTCGTGCGGAAAGGCGGTTTAGACATCGGAAATGCGGCAACCTGATTTGTCATCTGTACATATTGGTGACTCCACATATCCGGACTTATTGTTGCCGGCAGGGCATTATAAGCCAGCTTTTCAAGCCTGTCAAGCCACTCTGTATTTCCCGTTATTGCAAACAACCATTCATATGAATACATAGTTTCAACTACGCCACAAAGCTCACTTCCATTTATCGGAAGATTCCCCGACAAAGTCTCATCACCGTTAAAATGTTCGACCGCCATTCCATTCTTAGTCAACAGATAATCAAGAGCCTCTTTTGCAAAGCCTTCGGGATCATCATCGCTGATTAATGACATAAGCGCCTCTGATTTAAGCATCATAGCTATATTCACCACGTGAGAATAATAATCCCACCCTTCGTTACAACTGTCAATATATCCGGATTCAAACATTTCTCTCCAATCAAAACCTTGTAACTTCAGCTTTTTTGCAAGATTTAATAACCAATCTTCATTTGTTCTTTCGTATAACCATAATATAGCTATCAGACCCTCATACCACCTTGCCGCACCCCAGTTTCTTAACGTAAAATAATCCAGATGCTTATCGAAATTCTTCAGACATAGTTCGACTACACCCTGAATTCTGTCATCGCCCGAGCAATCCGCATACAATGTTAAAACCTTTAAAATCAATAACACCGCCCACGTATCATAGTTTTCTCTTTCACTTTTTGAGCAAGGACATATCCATCCGTCAGAATCCTGAAAACCAATAATTGCATCTATATATTTCTTTGCACGTGCAATCATATCTTCATCTTTTAAAAGATATGCAAGGGGCACAAATCCGTCAAGCCAATACGGAACCCTCTCCCATCCTTCACGCTCGCCCCCGATCCATGCGCTGTCTTTTACATCCGGCCATATTTTATCTAAGTTTCCGTTTAGTCCCTTTGCTTGTAATAGCAGCTGTTCTTTAATCCAGCCTGTAGGCTTGATTTCATTTGTTGTAAAAAAATCATATTTCATTTTTCGATTCATATTCACATTTTACCTCCTATTTGTATCGGTTTTAAAATAACTATAAACTGTATCGACATAAAAATCAATTTCAAAAACAAATATACTTATTGCAAAAATCAGACTATTAATTTATTAAGCACTATTAATACCTAAAAATTATACTAATAATATTGCAAAAACATATTGACCACTGATACGGAATATGCTATACTGAACTTGAAATCTTTGTTTGGGAGGTATATTTGTGTATTATCTATCAAACACAAAAATGCAAAGGTTTGAATACTGTCAGATGAGAAAATTCAATCCAAATGAACACCATATAACACGAACATACGACAGTTCGGTTTTAATTTTAATGTTTGACGGAATTCTTCGCTTTACAGAAAACGGAAAAGATATAGAGCTCAGTCAGGGTGAATACTATATTCAGCGTCAGGGGCTATATCAAGAGGGTAAGTACGCAAGCGATGTTCCGGAATATTTTTATATTCATTTTAACGGTTCGTTTACCGAAGATAATACCGGCATTCCCATAACAGGAAGATTTTGTATAAATGATACAATTAATGAAATAAAGATGCTCGAAAGAAGCTTTCTTTCTTCTTCAAGAAACATATTTTCTTTGAACGGTATGTTTTATAACATTCTCGGATGCCTAAACTCACCCCTTGCAGATTCGGATATAAAAAATGATGTCATAAACGAAATAGAAAATTATATGTGGGAACGGTTTAAAGACAGCTCATTTTGTTTGAGTGATATAAAAAATAAATTTTGTTTCAGCGAGGACTATATTATTAAAATTTTTAAGACAGCATTTAAAAAAACACCTCATCGCTACATAACCTCTATGCGTATAAAATATGCGCAAAAGCTTATGCTGTCAAGCAGGTTAACCCTTGGCGCTATTGCTATTGAATGCGGCTATAATGATTATTCGGTTTTCTATAAAAACTTTATTCACGAAACGGGTCTTAGTCCGCAAGAGTGGCTGAATTCGCCGTACGTATGCTGACATTTTTTATCTTAGGAAAACCCAAAACACAATCAAAACCCGCGACACAGTAAACAGATTTTTCAGTTGTTTTCTTAGCAGTTGAACATCAATTTCACCCACATAGACATTATCTTTTTTAGCAATGCTTGCAGCCATACCTGCCGCCTCGCCCAGACAGCATACAATCGGCATTATTCTTACAGATGCCTGAGCCTTATGTGTTACGGAAATACATCTTCCTGCAACCAATAAATTTTTAGATGATTTCGGAAGCCGTACTTATAATATCTGCCTTTTGGAATTCGTCAATATTTTCCTTTAAAAATTTAAACAGCTCAAAGACTTGTTCTCTTGCTTCTATTTCAGCCTTCGTCAAATCAAATACATCTACCGGATTTCACTTGATAATTCTGGTTGAGTTGAAATGCAGCACATTATCCGCAATGCTTGAAAAAGCCAAAACATCTTCACGCGGATTTTTAATTTTTCCCTGCTTTTTAAATTCATTGTATAACTCATTTATTTTATGCCGTGATTTTTCAAATTTTGCTCTGTTCACATTTGCAACTCTGATGCACAGAGTCATAGGCTGGCAAAGTCCATCACCTTCTCTGCCGAGCCTGTACAGAAAGCCCGCCATTACAGCCAAATCAGCGTCACCTGTGGCATTGACAAAATAATCCGCTTAAATATCCTGTATACCCAATTTATTGGCTACGCTGGCAGAATCCACTCTATTATAAGGCTACATTTTATAAACGAAAACAAAAAAATCGGCTTTTGATAAAAAAGTTCAGTAATTAAAACTTTTATGGGTGGCTACTCTTATGTTCGACTTTGTATATGACAATATAATCCAATAAATAAATTACATAAAACACCTTTTTTTGCAGACAATATTATATGTAAAATTAAAATGCGAAAAGGAGTTTTTTATATATGAAAGCAACAGGAATTGTCAGAAGAATAGACGACTTAGGTCGTATTGTTATACCAAAGGAAATCCGCCGCACAATGCGTATCCACGAGGGTGACCCGCTGGAGATATTTACAGAGAGCAACGGAACGGTAATTTTTAAAAAATATTCGCCCATAGGCGAGCTCGGGGAATTTGCTTCGCAGTATGCGGATTCTTTAGCTAAATCCGCAGGTATACCTGCTTGTATCACCGACAAAGACAACATTATTGCTGTTTCGGGTATTCCCAAGCGCGAGCTGAGAGAAAAAAAAATATCAAGTGATCTTGAACGTATTATGCACAACAAATCAATATTTATGGCAAACCCGGGTGCAAAAAGCGTTCAGGTTGCCGATGACATCGACAAATATGAAGCCGGAGTTGTCGCACCCATTGTATTTGACGGCGACAGTATCGGTTCTGTAGTGTTTATTGCAGAACCGTCTACGCAGGTCGGAGAGCTTGAATCAAAGCTTGCCGAGACCGCAGCGGGCTTTCTCGGAAAGACAATGGAGTAGTAAAAACGGCTGCGGAAAGAAGCTTAAAACCTCTTTCCGCAGCCGTTTTTTATTCGCTTTCCCGCTCGCTGTCCTCGGGAAGATAATCGTGCGGATTAACCGTTTTTTCATTAAGGCTTACCTCAAAATGAAGATGCGGCTTCTCGGCAGACTCTGCCGCCGCCGTAGAGCCGACAACCCCGATTTTCGTTCCGCCTTTTACCTCATCGCCGACAGCAACATCGGTTGTTTCGGCAAGATTTGAATATATCGTTCTCATCTCATTGTTATGAAGTATAATTACCGTCTTTCCGAACATACCGCTGTCATTTACCGCTTCCACAACTCCGTCCGCCGCAGCAAGAACCTCTGTCCCCTCATCGGCAAATATATCTATCCCGTTATGCGTTCTCCAATCCTGCATTGTTTCGGAAAACACAAGCTCATCACCGGAATAATCTTTTGTTACCGCTCCTCGGACAGGCATTGTTATCGAAGCCGTGCCGCTGTCCGAACTTTGTGTTTCTTCCTTTGCGCCTTCTTTTAAACCCTTTTCGGCATTATCGGTTTTAGCCTTTTCGTCTTTATCCTGCGTACTTTCTTTCTGCTGCGGAGCCGCCTCCGCTGCTGCCGCGGCGGCTTTTTGACTGTAATCTTCGTTTGCCGCCGTATTGTTCTGCGGGCTGCTCTCCGCTTCCTCCGCCGCCGTTTTCCAAGCCGAACCGTCAAAGCTCTGTTTTTTGTCGGTGGTTCTTGACACAGCAAAGTTCATAATTACCCCAAAAGCAACGACTACCGCCGCAACAACCCCTATCACCGCAATGCTTTTTGTGTTCAGCACACTGTTCTTTCGTTTGTTCTTATCATTCACATAAATCACCTCATTGGTAGTATGTACCAATGAGGTGATTTTATACATATCATATTGCCCGCGTTAACAGTTCTAAAATCCTATTTCGCGCGCAAGGCTTTTAAGTGTGTCGGCGCTTTGACGCAACCCCTTTATTTCATCGTCCGAAAAATCAATCTGAAGTATTCTTTCCGCTCCGCCGGAGCCTACTATTGTTGGCACAGACAGACAAATATCAGATATTCCGTACTCGCCCTCAAGCAGGCTTGAAACGGTTAAAATAGAATTTTCGTCGCCCACTATGCACTCCACTATACGCTTTACCGCAAGGGCAATCGCATAATAAGTTGAGCCTTTTTTGTCTATTATCTCATATGCGGCATTTTTTGTTTTTGTAAAGTACTCTTCCTTGCAGATATCTCCCGATATGCAAACGCCGTTTTTACAATAATCCTCAACATTCATACCGGCAATGCTTGTAACCGACCACGCCGCAACCTCAGAATCGCCGTGCTCGCCTATTATATATGTGTGCACGTTTCTTGTGTCTATATTTGCATTTTCTCCTATCAGATACTTAAGCCTTGAAGTATCAAGAACCGTACCCGATCCTATGACGCGATTCTTGGGAAGTCCCGAAATCTTATACGTAATATATGTCAGAATGTCAACCGGGTTGGTAACAACCATCAGCAGAGTTTCGTCAGAACAATACTTCATTACGTTTCCGATTATACTTTTGAATATGTCCGCATTTCTGCGCAAAAGGTCTGTTCTCTTTTCGCCCTCACGCTGGCTTGCCCCCGCAGTAATGATAACCATATCGCTGTCTTTGATTTCGCTGTAATCGCCCGCGGTAATTCTTACGGGGCTTACAAAGCTGACGCCGTGGCTCATATCCATTGCATCGCCCTCTGCCTTGTCCTTGTTTACATCAATAAGAACGATTTCCGATACAAGTCCGCTCATCATAAGCGTATAAGCTATCGTAGACCCTACGTTTCCCGCACCGACAACAGTAATTTTACCTTTAAACATTAAATCACCTCATATTATTTTATTATATTACATTTTATTGTTTGCAAACTTCAAACTGTTTATGCCCTATTTTTCAACTATTATCTCATTTGTGTCGCCGTAGGACATTTTTATAAACACGGTATCGCCCTTTGAAATATCGGATGTACTTCCGGTTATAAGCTTTCCGCGCTTTTTATCATAAATATATACCGAGGCGCCGCTGAGCGGTACGGTTCTTAAAACGCTGCCCGTATCGTCAGCCGAAGTCATAAGCTTATCATCAAAACGCTCTTTTACAACAGCGTGCGCCGTATACAGCTCGCTGAAATAATTTTCGCTGCTTATGGCCGAGTAATCACCCGTATTCTTTTCATAAAGCGTGCCGCTTTTTGCCATATCCTCTGTCATAACCATTCTAAAGCTTCTGCAATGGCTTTTGCTGTCCGAATAATATTGAATAACCTCGCCCGCCTTAAACGGATTGTTTCCGTTTGAAGCATCTCTTTTTACATAATTGGGCAGCCAGCCGCCGGTTTGGTCCTCGCCGCCGTCATTATCAAAATACACATAGCCCTCTGCGCCTTTTGTATAAACTGTAAGCTTAAGGCAAGGCTCTCCGTCTGCGTTATTTATAACCTCACTTTTGCTTATAACCGCGGTTTGGTCATAGCCCTCTATACCTCTTTCGCGGCTTCCGTCCGCATATATGACCGCCGCACACGCTATATATCCGTTCGATATATCAAAAAGCTCTGTTTTATAATCAAAATCCGTTATCAGTCCTTGGCGGTTTGTAACCTCATATTTATCGGTATCATTGGTATCCTTCGGTATAATAAATACCGGAGTTTGCCCCGAAAGCTGATACCTTGATGCAAATACGCAAAGTGCACCGCCGTAATACTTGCACGAATCCGACTTATATGCAAGTGTAAACGCATCCGTTCCTATTAAGCCTTCATTATACTCTGCTGTTTCGACAGATGCAAGCGTCCCATCGGCACGCCTGCTTATTCTTATAAGCTGCGGCTCAAGCAACGCAATTTTTGAAGCTTTATCCGCCGCTCCGTTAAGGCGCGTTCTGCTGTCCGCATAGTATACGGCGGTCTCTCCGCCCGTCGTTATGCATCTTAGGCTCGGTGAATCGCCGAACGCCCCCAAGGCGCCCGCACTTTGCAGATATGCGTATTCGCTTACGCCCATACGCTCGGCGGCAAATACACGTCCGTTCATATCCGTATACAAGCATACATCCGCCCCCGCCGATATATCTCCGCCAAGCTTTTTTAAGTTATCCGCCGTTTTATATTCGTCTTCGCCGATAAACAAGCCGGTGTCCGAAACATATGATATTTTACCCGAGATGCTGTCATTTCTCACACTTATGCGCATCACCTTTCCGTCCTCGCTTACCGCGGCAGAAATAATATCATTTTTACTTACGCTCACCTCGCTGTATTTCGTCTCTTCTCCGTAGGCAATAACCCTGCAATATTCCGCATTGCTTGCGTCAAGCTCGAAGCTCTCTCCCAGGCGGTCTGTGATTCTGTCCGAAATTTTTGCGCTGTTTGCGGCTATTCTGTCAATATAATTCCATATAAGAATTGTATCGGTACTTCCTCCGCTGCCGATTAAATCCATATATCCTGACTCAAGCGTTATTTTACCGCTAACACCCGCGCGGCTTTTGTATCTGCCGTTGTATACTATGCGTGTGTTGGCATTTAAAGATACCTCGCGTTCTCTTCCGTCATCCGTCTCATACACAAGGTTGACGCCATCAAGCTTTATAAATTTGTCTGCCGTTATACGCTTGACATCTCCGCCGCGCGGTTCTGCATACAAAAGTGTGTCATCTTTGATATAGAACTTTACGTTTCTGCCGAGAAGCTCTTCCGCATTAAACTTTGGTACTTTATATGTGGCGTTGCCTATTGTTACAATATCCTTTCCGCTTTTGATGTCGCTTATAATTGTCATTCCCGAAACACCTGTCACAGTTCCCTCCGCCGTATCTATCCCAAGATACTTATGAAGAACGGTCTCGCCATTTTTAATATACTCGGGATTATCGCCAAAGCTGCTTTGATAAATCAGCTCTGCCTCAATTGCATTGGAAATCATTCGGGCACACTCGCCGCGGTTCATTGCCGCGTTTTCGTCGCTTATGCTTAATCCGTCAAACAGTCTCAGTCTGTTTGCATAAATTCTGAAACCGTCGGGATATCCGCCCGCCTCTTCAGCCGCACCAAAATATCCGAGAGAACACACAAGCATCTTCGCGGCCTGAATATAGGTAACGTCCGCATCGGGATTAAAGCTGCCGTCTCCGTCTCCGTTTATTATTCCCTGTCTGTAAAGTGCGGCAACGCTCGGTGCCTCCCAATCGTTCGGCAAAACATCGTTAAACACACGCTCGCCCCCGCCGGATAAAGAAAGCGCCAGAATATCACAGTTCATTTTTGCAAATTCCGCACGTGAGACATTATCGTACGGTTTAAACCGATATTCGTCATAGCCCTGCACCAAGCCGAGACATTTAAGCTTTGTAACAGCCGAGTCGTACGGCGTGCCTGCACAGTCGGCAAAGCCGTTACCTCCGCTTTGCTTATACTTTAAATAAACGCCCGCAAGCATCGGCGACCACTCTGTCTCACTTTTATCGCTGAATATAATTTTTATATACTTTTGACTGTCGTCAATGCCTTTTAAAGAATATTCAACAGGAATCCACTTCCAGTCCTCTCTCTCCGTCACTTTTATAACAGGCTTTACCTCCTGCCAGCTGTCACCGTCAGCCGAGGAAAGAAATGAAAAATGCGGAATATTCTTTGTATATTTAAAGTATGTATAAAAAACGGGATACATTTTATCCTCTGTTTTATATTCAATCCACTGCGGCGTATTGGTTGTTCTTCTGAACATAGTATAATCGCTATCAAAAGCATAATAGTCTTCTTCGGGTACGATGTAGGCAAACAAATCGTCGCTATGCCCCAAAGCAGAATCAAAATTTACACAGTCGTCAAGCAAAAAGCCATTCGTTTTTTCCGAGGCGGCGGGTGCCGTCTCATCGGCATTGCCCTGCTCTGCAAAAACGGTGTTTTGCGCATATATACCGTGCATACACAAAATCGCAGCCACAGCCGCCGCACACAATCGCATAAAACGCATATTTTTCTCTCCTATTTTCAGTCGCGGCTTAAATATCTTGCCGCATATGCCAAGTCAATTATATCTATCTCTCCGTTTTTATCAGCATCACATAGACGATTCTCTTTTGTTATTTCTGCGCCTAAATTCTCGGCGATAAAACTTAGGTCCGCTTTTGTTATCTTATTATCCCCGTCGGTATCACCCGGATGCGGAGCGCAAAGCGTAAATTCCTTTTCGCTTGAAAGCCCGTTAAAGCTTGCCGAAAGCGTAAACTTGATTCCGACAGTCATATCAGGCGTAAGCACAGCGTATCCGTCCTCTGAGACAGTCGGGCTCTCGCCGTCCTCACCGACAAGCTTCCATTTTATTTCACCCGAAAGCTTTTCGCCTATCTGGTCAAGAATTTCCGCCTCAAAACAAATCTCTTTTGTATCATACATCGGAAGCACAATATCAGACTCGGTTTTTATCAGAACCTCTGTCGGCTCTGCCTGTCCGACATTTGCCCAAAGTCCGCCGAAGTACGGATTCCACCAATTTTCAAGATTTTCCTCGGTTCCCCACACTATTTTAAGATATCTTGCCCCTTTTATATTTTCGGCAGAATATACGATTTTTGTCCATCGGTCATCCGACGGCGTTATCTCGGTCTTTATCTCCGCGCTGTTCCATATCTCTCCGTCCTTTGAGACTTCAAAACTCATCGGCACGGCATCAGACGGCCAATGATAGCTCTCGGCTTTAAATTCCGTCAGATAAGGGAGCTCATAAATCACCCACGCTTCGCCTTTCTTTGCGTCACGTCTTAAAATTTTATCGGCGTCATACATATCACGCTTTTCGCTGTCTTCAACCGTATAGTTCTGTACATTAAAGCTGTCTTTTGCCTTATCCGTTGTGTTAAAGAAAAACTCGTACTCTTTCTCGGCTGTGCCGCCGCCTTCATTCGGGTTTGAAGTTCCGCCGCTTTCGTCTGTGACGTCCTTTACCTCCGTTACCTCTTTATTGTCCGCTGCGGCATTTGGCACATCCGTATTTTCTGCCGCGCCGCAAACAGATGGCATCGTCAAAATCATCACAGCACACATTAAATACAATAACCTTTTAAGTATCATTCGGCGTCACCTCCGTCCGAATTTATAAATCTGTAAATCATCGCCGCAGCTTCTGCTCTTGTTATGCCAAGGCTCGGGTTAAAGTACCCGTCCGAATCCCCGTTGACTACTTCCGCCATATACAGGATGTCAACCGAACGACTTGCAAATTCCGAAATTTTTTCCTCGTCTTTAAACACAATATTTTCTCTTGTCGGCTTTAAGTATTTGCCCCAGTTAAGTCTTCCGCGCTCTGTTACAGCGGCTGCTTCCTCACGCGTGATATTGCTTTCGGGTCTGAAGTTTCCGTCCGCGTCACCGCTTATTATGCCAAGCTGTGCCGCTTTCTTCACCGAATCGTAATACCACTTATCCTCAGATACGTCCAAAAAGCTTGAATCATTTTGGGGATTGTATTTAATATCGGGAATAAGACTCATAATTTTGGCAAACTCCGCTCTTGTTATCGGCAAATCGGGTCTGAAGCTTCCGTCTTCATATCCGCTTATAATTCCGTATTCCGCAAGCTTTAAAATTGCATCATACGCCCAAAAGCTTTTGGGTATATCTGTGTACACTCCGTCGCTTTTGTTATCCGAATCATCACTTATAACGGGTTCGGGCGGCTTTGGTGTTCCGACAGATGTTATCGGCTTTCCGCCGCCTCCTCCGCCGCCTGCACCGCCGCCCCCGCCTATTGGCTTGTTGTCAATAATCGGGGCATCGCTTTTTACCGATACGGAAATACTTTTTTCTATGTTATCGGAAACGCTGTAGGTCATATCCGAAAACACCGCTTTAAAAGACTTTAATATAATCCTTGACTCACCTTCGGCCTTTGCCGAAAACTTTAAAACCGCTGCGGCGGACACCTCGCCCGAGGTTTTTTCTCCCACTTGGGTAAAAGCAAGCATAATACTGCCCTGCGATTTTTTCTCTGTTTTAAGCGAATCTTCGTCTGCGTATTTTACTTCCGCCTCTTTATATTCAAGCTTGTCCGCGTCATAGTCAAGCTTTGCCTCAAACGCATAAACGTCTCCGCAAGGGTTAAGCGTAATATTAACATACACCGTATCGCCAACCTTTATATCGGTAACGGGCAGAATTACATCCGCCAAATACTCTGTCCCGCTTCTCTGTGGAAGCGGAGGTATCACGGCTTTATTCGGCTCGGTCGGCTCGCTTGGCTCGGTCGGTTCGCTTGGTTCGGTCGGCTCGCTTGGCTCGGTCGGTTCGGTCACCGTCTGATTTCCGTTTCCGATTATCTCATCTTGTGCAAATGCGGCTCCGCTCCGTATGAGCATTGCCGCAAGTATAACAGTACATAAAAGCTTTTTCATCGCTTAAATCCTCTTTATCAATTGTTTTTATAGAACTCTCTGTAGCCCTTATATGCCATAAACACATCAAGCTTGCTTGCAAGTTCAAAAGGAGAGTGCATCGAAAGAAGCGGCACCCCTGCGTCTATTACATCGATATCAAGGTTTGCCACAAACTGCGCAATTGTTCCGCCGCCGCCGCAGTCTACCTTGCCGAGCTCTCCCATCTGCCACTTGACATCGTTATCGTTAAATATTCTGCGGATTTTTGCTACCAACTCGGCACAGGCATCACTTGCTCCGCCCTTGCCTCTTGAACCCGTATACTTTGTAAGAACAAGTCCGCCGCCGAAAACAGCGCTGTTTTTCTTTTCGCTTACTTCGGGATAGTTGGGGTCAAATGCCGTTCCCACATCTGCCGAAAGACAGGTCGAGTTGCTCAGCGTCTCGCGAAGGGTGATGTCGTTGTAATCTTCCTTGCAAAGCGAGCATATCTTTGCCATTACATTTTCAAAGTGTCTTGACTGCATACCCGTTGCACCCATAGAGCCAACCTCTTCTTTATCAACAAGCAGGCAAACAGATGTATGCACAGGCTTTTTCATCTCCGTAACAGCTCGCAGAGCGGTGTAAGCGCACACTCTGTCGTCCTGACCATAGCCGCCTATTACGCTTCTGTCAAGTCCGATGTCACGCGCCCCAAAAGCGGGAACAACCTCAATCTCACTGCTTAACAAATCCTCTTCAACTATATCATACTTCTCGTTTAAAAGCTTTAAGACCGCAAATTTTACGCCTTCCTTTATGTCGGGGTCATCGCATCCGATGTTTCCGACAAGAACGTTAAGATTCTCACCGGAAATTGCCTCACTCAATTTCTTTGACATCTGAGCGACTGCAAGATGCGGCAAAAGGTCGGAAATGCAGAAAACAGGGTCGTCTGCGTCCTCGCCTATTACTATTTTTATCTGCGTTCCGTCTGCCAGCGCCGCAACGCCGTGAATTGCAAGCGGCATTGCCGTCCACTGATATTTTTTGATTCCACCGTAATAATGCGTCTTAAAAAACGCCATTCCGCCGTCCTCATAAAGGGGATTTGGCTTTAAATCAAGTCTCGGCGAGTCGATATGCGCGCCTACGATATTTACGCCGTCAGTGATATCCTCGCTTCCGATAACAACAGCCATAACGCCCTTGCCTCGGTTCACCGTATAAACTTTATCGCCCGCCTTAAGCGATTTTTTGCTTTCAAGTGAAACAAATCCCGCCTTTTCAAGCTCTCTTACCGACGCCTCGCAAAACTCGCGTTCGGTCTTTGCTGCAGTTATAAACTTACGGTAGTCCTCGCAGAAATCAAATATTTCCGCCTTTTGTTTATCCGTCTGCTTCGGAAAAGCATTCTCGTTTTTATAGCAAAGCCTTTCCTGTAAATCATTTTTATTTGACATAAAAAGTCACTCCCTTTATTTAATTTTTATATCAACAATCGGTCTTTATTTTATTCTTTTTGTTCGTATATCTTTTTATACATATCGCGCGCCTCTATTACACGCTCTACATAATTTCTTGTCTCTGTAAACGGAATATTTATCAGCTTGCCGCTACTGTCGGTATGCTTTCCGTCGGCAAGCCACGAATCCACATTCCCCGGTCCGCCGTTATAAGCCGCAATCGCATTTTCAAGATAATCATATTTTTTTATCAGATTGCTTAAATAATAACAGCCAAATCTTATATTGGTTTCGGGGTCAAAAAGCTTGTCGGACGTATAGCCCGAAACGCCGAGTTTTTTTGCACATTCAACACCCGTCTCATCTGTCAGCTGCATAAGCCCTTTTGCATTTGCCGATGATACCGCATAGACGTCAAATCGGCTTTCGGTACGGATAAGCCCGTACACAAGCCATTTGTCAAGTCCGTATTTTTTTGAGTACTGCTCAACAAAATGCTCGTACTTTATCGGATACTGATTTCTTCTTATCCTGTCAGAGATATTTATGTTTTTATAGTGGCTGACGCCCATATAAGCAAGAAATATTAAAATCGCCAGAAAAATCACAAACACAAGACAGCCCGAAGAGCATCCTTTTTTTCTCCGTCTCCGCCCCGACCTTTTTGGGGTATAGTTAACCTCTCTCATTCCGGTCTCCGTTCCGCGCCGCCGTTTGTCAGTTCCTCATAAATCCCGCCGACTCTGCTTCTCAGCGCTTTTATATCTCCGTCATTTTCTATCACAATATCGGCAAGCTTTATCATTTCGTCATCGTTAAGCTGACGCGCCATTCTTGCTTCAATCTGCTCTCTTGTTGCTCCGTCACGCTTTATCGCTCTTGCGATTCTTTTCTCTTTATCCGCCGTTACGACAATTTTTACGTCTATATCAAGCGGGCTTGGGCTGCTGAAAAGAAGCGGTATTTCGACGCAGACAACCTTTGCATCGGATGCCGAGATTCTGTCGCTTATTTCTTTATAAATAAGCCTGTGAGTAATGCCGTTTAACAGTTTAAGCTTATCTTTATCGCAAAATACTATCTTTGCAAGTTTTTTTCTGTCAATCTCGCCGTTTGAGTCAAGAATTTCACCGCCGAACTCTGCAACTGTTTCATTATATGCGGCTTTGCCGCGTTTCATAATGTTGTGTGAAATTTTGTCGGCGTCCATAACCTCTGCTCCAAGCCTTTCAAACTCGCGCAGAACACTGCTTTTGCCCGAGCCTATTCCGCCTGTCAACGCAACAACCTTCATTTTCTTTCACCCGCTCTGCGAATTATTTGCTCATTTCCTCCGCCTTGTCAACGCAAGCGCGAACCGCGCTTTGCACAACCGCACGGAAGCCGTTTTCCTCCAAATCGCAAACTGCGGCAATAGTCGTTCCCCCCGGCGAGCAAACATTGTCTTTAAGCTGCTCGGGATGAAGTCCCGTTTCAAGCACCATTTTTGCGCTTCCTTCAACCGCCTGTGCCGCAAGCTTAAGCGCCTGCGCCTTGGTCAGCCCGTATGCAACTCCCGCGTCAGCCATTGCGTCTATAAACATATACACATACGCGGGGCTGCTTCCGTGAAGAGCGGTTGCCGCGCTCATAAACTTCTCGGGCATAACCTCTGTTAAGCCCACGCCCGACAGAATATCTTCAACCGACTTTGTTTCATCATCAGTCATATTCCCGTTCGGCGTTATAACCGTCATTCCGCACCCAACCTGAGCCGGAGTGTTCGGCATTGCACGCACAATTTTTTTATCCGCGCCAAGCACCTCTTCAAGATGAGCTACCGTCACTCCTGCGGCTATCGACAGATATAACTTGTTATCATACCCTATCATTTCGCCAAGAACGCTGTCTATAACATTGGGCTTGACCGAAAAGATAATAATATCGCTGTGTTTCTCTGCCTCATATGCGTGGGCAACCGTGTTTACGCCCTTTTCGCCAAACATCTTTGCTCTTTCGCTGTTCATCTCGCAAAGAAAAATGTCCTGCGGACTGTGTCCGCTTTTTATCAGTCCGTTAATTAACGCGCCGCCCATATTTCCGCCGCCGATAAATCCTATTTTCATATCAATCTCTCCCGTTTCGATTAAACTGTAAGCTCTACTTCGTCCGCGGCGCTGTTGTCCTTAAGAATCGGTTCAACATAATCGCGTACAAGCTCTTCTACCTGATTTGCCGCTCTGCCCGTGAAATTCTCGGGCTTTAATATCTTTTTAACATCCTCCATCGAAAGTCCGAAGGCGGGGTCTGCCACTATTCTTTCTATAAGATCGTTCTTTCCGCCCTCTTCTTTGACAACGCGCGCCGCCGCCATTGAATGTACACGTATCTTTTCGTGAAGCTCTTGTCTGTCTCCGCCCGCTTTAACCGCGTCCATAAGGATATTTTCCGTAGCCATAAACGGCAGTTCTGACATAACCCTGCTGTGAATAACCTTTGGGTAAACCACAAGTCCGTTTGCCACGTTCATATATATATTTAAAATTGCGTCAACGGTCAAAAACGCCTCGGCAACGCTGATGCGCTTGTTTGCCGAATCGTCAAGCGTTCTTTCAAACCATTGTGTAGACGATGTAACGGCGGGATTAAGCGCGTCAACTATCACATATCTTGCAAGAGAACATATGCGCTCTGAGCGCATAGGATTTCTCTTATACGCCATCGCCGAAGAACCAATCTGTGATTTTTCAAACGGCTCTTCTATCTCTTTAAGATGCTGAAGCAGTCTTATATCATTTGCAAATTTGTATGCGCTTTGCGCTATTCCGCTAAGCACCGACAGCATCTGATAGTCAAGCTTTCTTGAATATGTCTGTCCCGATACGGGGTAAACCTTATTATAACCCATCTTTTCACAGATTTTTCTGTCGAGGGCTTTAACCTTTTCCGTATCGCCGTCAAAAAGCTCCATAAAGCTTGCCTGCGTTCCCGTTGTTCCCTTAGAGCCGAGAAGAGCCGCGCGCGACAGCTGAAAATTAACATTTTCAAGATCCATAATAAGCTCCCACAGCCAAAGCGATGCGCGCTTGCCCACAGTGGTAAGCTGCGCCGGCTGAAAGTGAGTAAAGCCAAGCGTCGGCATATCCTTATATTCTAAGGCAAAATCGCGAAGCAGAGAGATAACCTTTACAAGCTTTGATTTAATAAGCTCAAGCCCCTCATACATAATTATAATATCGGTGTTGTCACCGACATAGCACGATGTTGCACCCAGATGTATTATTCCCTTTGCCTTGGGGCACTGAACGCCGTAAGCGTAAACGTGCGACATAACATCGTGGCGCACCTCTTTTTCTCTCTCTTCGGCAACTTCATAATTTATATCATCCATATGCTCTTTAAGCTCTGCCACCTGCTCGGGCGTAACCGCCAGGCCGAGTTCCATCTCGGCTTCCGCCAAAGCGACCCATAATCTGCGCCACGTTTTAAACTTTTTATCGGGCGAGAATATGTACTTCATCTCTTTGCTTGCATAGCGCGAGTTAAGAGGACTTTCATAGCTATCTTTAATCATTGGTCAACCATCCTTATCTGTTTTTATTAATTAGTGCCTTTTGTATTTAAACGCAAAAAGTTATCCCCATAAACCGTCTGCGCCTTATTGGGATAACTTTGAAAAACGTTTTAATTGTTGTCGGCAGCGCTGTCTTTAAATCCGCCGCCCAGATACTTCTCGATTCTGTCAAGACCTGTTTTTATAACATCCATAGACGTTGCATACGAAAGTCTGACATAACCCTCGATTCCAAAGCCCTCGCTCGGCACAAGCGCAACCAGGGCGCGGTCAAGTATATCCTCGCACAGTTCATTTGCCGTATTGATAACCTTGCCGTAATGCTCTTTTCCCAGCACTTCTTTTACATTCATAAAGATATAAAACGCGCCGTTCGGCTTTTTGCAGCTTAATCCGTCAATACTGTTGATGCGCTCTACCATATAGTCTCTGCGCTTTATATATGTCGCTTTCATATCCTCGATAAAACTCTGGTCGCCGTTGAGAGCCTCAACCGCCGCCGCCTGAGCGATAGAGTTGGGATTTGACGTAGCATGACTTTGTATATTGCCCATCGCCTTTGCAAGCTTCTCGTTTGCCGCCGCATAGCCGATTCTCCAGCCCGTCATCGCATAGGTCTTTGCCATTCCGTTTAAAATAATGGTAAGGTCTTTGATATCATCGCCGAGGGTTGCAATATTCACGTGCTCGCCCTCATACACAAGCTTTTCGTATATCTCGTCAAAAACCACGTAAATGTGATTTTCAACCGCTATCTTTGCAATCTCCTCAAGCTCTTCACGGGTATAAATCATACCTGTCGGGTTGCTTGGCGTGTTCAGCACAAGCGCCTTTGTCTTTTGCGTAACAGCCCCGCGGAGCTGCTCTGCCGTAAACTTGAAGTTATGCTCTTCATCGGTATTAAGGATAACGGGGGTTGCCCCTGCCATTTTAATCATCTCGGGATAGCTTACCCAATACGGCGCGGGAAGAATAACCTCGTCTCCCGGGTCGCATATGCAGTTAAATGTATTGGTAAGGGCGTGCTTTCCGCCGTTGCTTATAACAATATTCGCCGTTGTGTATTCAAGCCCGGTATCTCTTTTAAGCTTATCGCATACAGCCTGCTTAAGCTCAAGCGTGCCCGAAGCCGGTGTGTACTTGGTAATATTATTTTTGATAGCCTCGATTCCTGCCGATTTTATATTCTCGGGAGTGTTAAAATCCGGCTCGCCCGCGCCGAATCCCACAACCGGAATTCCCTGCTTTTTCATCTGCTTAAACTTTGAGTCAATCGCCAGCGTGGGCGAAGGACTGATGGCGCTTGCCATCTTAGAAATCTTCAAATCCATTGATTAAACCTCCAAAAACCTGATAAATTACCAAATGCAATCACGCACAAGGCTTGTACAAAACAATCGCACATATCTATTTTAATATAAAATAGAAAAAAAAGCAATATAATCAAATAAATTTTTATAAAAACCTCACTTTTGCAACAAAAGTGAGTGTTTTTTTATAATAATTTTTCTATATTAACAAAAATTATTATAAATTTTGTCCGCGGGACAGCGTTTCATAAAACAACCGATAAAAATTTCCGAAAGCAATTTTATCTGTCACGGCTTGAGAGAGCCCCGCGTCCCTCAGCGCAGAAATTATATCCTTCATATTTTCCGCTCCGTTTATACCCTGCGGCAGACACTCAACTCCGTCAAAATCAGAGCCGAGACCTATCGCGTTTTCGGCGCCCAGCTCTATCATATACTTAATATGCCGAACTATATCGCTTATATCGCATTGCTTGCGCTCTGACAAAAACTCGGGGTAAAAGTTTACCCCTATACAACCGTTTCTCTCTGCTATGGTTTTAATCTGTTCGTCCGTCAGATTGCGAATATTTCCGCAAAGAGCCTTAGCGCACGAGTGCGACGCCGTAAACGGATATTTTGTGCACTCTGCCACGTCCCAAAATCCGCGCTCTGACAAATGCGACACATCTATCAGGATTCCCATATCCTCCATCATTGCAACCGCCTTGCGCCCAAAATCGGTAAGTCCGCCGCCGCGGCTTTCGGTTATGCCGTCGCACAGCTCGTTTGCGTAGTTCCACGTCAGCGTTATAAGACGCACACCCATCTTATAATACATCCGAAGCGCCGAAAGATTTCCGTCAAGCGCCTCTGCGCCCTCTATCGAAAGGATAGAATATGCTCCGCCGCGCTTTGCGGCATCTTCAAGCTGCTGCGCCGTTTCTATCGCCGTCAGCATACCGCCGCTTTTTTCAAGCTCTGTATGGTACTTATCCATAAGCTTTAAGCAATGATTCATAGGTGATACTGTGATTTCTTCTTTATCAACAAATGCGGCAAACACCTGAATATACGTGTCGTACTTGCCCATACGTTCTGCATCGAGATGAATCGAATTTTTTAAAAGCCCCATATTTTTATTGTTTAACTCATAAATTGTATCACAATGAGCGTCAAATATTTTATTCATAAACCTCTCCTCAATTTAAAATGTCTTTGATATGATTTATATTAATCAGGCGCGGTATTCCGTCAAACCGGGCCGCCCTGACCTCCACAACGTCAAACCTGATTTCGCCGTCTGTCGGGTGAAGCAAAAAATACTGCTCCGCCGCCGCCTTCATATGCTCTATCTTTCTTAGGTCAACAGCCTCTGACGGACAGCCGAATTTATCCGAGCTTCTTGTCTTAACCTCAACAAAAACAAGTACGTCCCCATCATCTGCCACTATATCTATTTCTCCGCCGCGAGTGCGGAAGTTGCGTTCTTTAACCGTCATACCGCTTTTTTCAAGATGCGCGGCGGCTGCCGCCTCGCCGAAGTCGCCCAAATCTTTATTATATCTGCTCATTTATGCTCCCTTCCGAGGACCTTGTCGGTCATAAAGGTCTTTCGGTGAATAGGGCACAGCCCCACCTCTCGGATTGCCTCCATATGCGCTTTTGTACCGTAACCCTTGTGTCTTGCAAAGCCATAGTCGGGGTACTCTTTATCCATTTCCCTCATATATCTGTCACGCGTAACCTTTGCCAAAATAGACGCAGCCGCAATACATTCAAGCTTTGAATCACCTTTTATTATATACTCTGACTCAAAGCCGTCAAACGGAATTTTGTCGTTTCCGTCAACAAGCAGAATATCGGGCTTTATTTTAAGTCCGTCAGCCGCCTGCTGCATTGCTTTGTGCGTTGCCTGTCTTATATTAATTTCATCTATCACATCGGGATAAACAAACGCAATACTGTACGAAACAGCCGCACCGATAATTTTATCGTAAAGCTGCTCGCGCTTTTTTTCGCTCAGCTTTTTTGAATCGTCAACCCCATCAATTATCATTCCCTCAGGCAGAATAACCGCCGCCGCGCATACAGGTCCCGCAAGCGGGCCCCTGCCTGCCTCGTCTATCCCGGCAATCAGTTTTAAGCCCCTTTCATAATACATCTTTTCCAATTCAGGCATTTTCAATCTCCTTTTATTCATACTTTAATTAAATAAAGCCGTATATCAAAATCGGGTCGTGCAGGGCGCAAAGCTGCGCGCCGCATAACGACCCAATAAACTTAATCATTTGCACTTTCGGGCAGTTCAAGCGTGATTCTGCCAAGCTTTGCGGCACGGAAATCATCAAGTATCAGATTAGAGGCGCGGAAGGTGTCCGTCTCGCCGCCCGATATAATACAGCCGCGTTTTTTTCCTATTATCTGAACCAAATCCCAGTCGTCTGCCGCCAAGTCACTCCCCGACAGTTTGTATTGTTTAATAAGATTTTGCGGATAATTTTCTTTCAAATAGCCGACCAGATAAAAGGCAAGCTCTTCTATATCCATAATCTCATCTTTTATTCCGCCCGTGAATGCTATTCTGCGCGCCGCCTCGGGGCTTTCAAACTTCGGCCATAATATGCCGGGCGTATCCAAAAGCTCGTACTTGCCGGCAATCCTTATCCATTGCTTTGCCGTGGTTACGCCGGGGCGGTTGCCCGTTTTTGCCGCGCTTCGCGATGACAGCCGATTAATAAACGAAGACTTTCCCACATTCGGAATCCCCACAATCATCATTTTAACACTATGACGTTTGATTCCGCGGTTCTTGTCGCGTATAAACTTTTCCTTCAGTACATCGTCAATCGCGGGCGCAAGCGCAGAAAACCCAAAGCCCGAACGGCAGTCGGCCAAAAATGCCGATATACCCTTACTTTTAAAATACTCAAGCCACAAAGAATTTGCATCGGGGTCAGCCATATCGCACTTGTTAAGCACGGCTATCCTCGGCTTTTGACCAACGATGGCGTCTATCTCGGGATTGCGCGACGAAAGCGGAAGCCTTGCGTCCAAAAGCTCTATCACAACGTCAACCAGCTTTAAGTTTTCGGATATAAGCCGTCTTGTTTTTGCCATATGTCCCGGAAACCATTGAAGCTCCATATCATACACGCATCCTTTCTGAATCTTTGTTTCGGTTAGTTAAGCGAGCTGTCGCCGTCACCGTCTATCATAAAGGTAATCTCTTTTGCGTCGCGGTGAATTTTGCCCGCATCGGAAATCGGCCAGAAACGGAATACCGCTCCGCCCATTATCTCGTCTGTGGGAATGGGTCCCAGCTCGCGGCTGTCTTTGCTGTTGTTGCGGTTATCGCCCATAGCAAAAACATATCCCGGCTGTATAACAATGGGCGAATTTTTACTGTACTCGCCCTTTGATATAAGCGACTTGATATAAGAACCCATAAGCTGAGTCTTCTCTTTTATGTATGGCTCTTCTATAAGCTCATCATTTACATATACGTTTCCGTTGTTAAAGTCTATATAAACCGTGTCGCCCTCGGTTGCGATAACGCGCTTAACATAAGGGCGATGCGGGTCTGTCGCGGGTCTGAATATTATTATATCGCCCTTTTTAGGCTGATAAAACAGTCGGTTTACATAAAGTCTGTCGCTGCTGTGGAGACTTGGCTCCATTGACGAACCCTGAACCTTAACAAGAGTAAAAACATAATTTCTTACAACCAATGCAACAATAACCGCCGCAGCAATCGCAATCACCCAGTCACGCAACTCCTTTGCCCAATTTGTCTTTTCCTGTCCGTTTCCGTTGTTTTTATCGCCTATATTTTCTGTTTCACTGACAGTTACGTTCTCTTCGTTAACATTTTCTCTATCTTGCGAATTTTCGTTATTCATATCAAAATCCTCGGGAAGCATTTAGCATCGAACCTTTCTTTTATTATTTGATAATAACTTATGCAGATTAGAAAAAAGTGATGATTATAATTGATATAACCATCACCGTAATTCTGCCTATTAAAGCTTTTCTTTAACCTTAGCTGCCTTACCGACTCTATCGCGGAGATAGTAGAGCTTAGCGCGGCGAACGCGTCCGTGTCTTACAACCTCTATACGGTCAATTTTAGGTGAGTTAACCGGGAAGGTTCTCTCAACGCCAACACCGTAAGAAACACGTCTTACCGTAAATGTCTCTTGAATACCGCCGTGGTTCTTTTTGATGATTGTACCTTCAAACATCTGAACTCTTTCTCTGTTACCCTCTTTTACCTTAACGTAAACACGAACCGTGTCACCGATTTTAAGGTCAGGCAGGTCTGTTCTGATTTGTTCCTGTGTGATTTGCTGTAAAATATCCATTTTTACAATTCCTTTCTATCCTAGATATTCTTGCCCGATAATAAGCAGAGGACTATCCGTATTCAACTTGTATATTTTAGCATATATTTTTGCATAATGCAAGCATTTTTTTAAATTTTATCAAAAAATATTTGTTTTTCTAACTTTTATACAAAAACGGACAGGATAACCCCCTGCCCGTCCTCATATGTTACGCTTTTCTTGAAACGGCTTTCTTTGCCGCCTCTGCAATACTTGCCGCGTCAAGCTTATATAGTTTTATAAGCTCGGCGGGCTTTCCGCTTCTGCCGAAGACATCCCTTGTACCTATTCTCTGCATAGGCACGGGCGAATTTTCAGCCAGCACCTCGGCTACTGCCGAACCCAAACCGCCGTTTATGTTATGCTCTTCCGCTGTCACTATTGCGCCCGTCTCATTCGCCGCCTTTATGATAATATCCTTATCGATAGGCTTGATTGTCGCTATGTTCAAAACTCTTGCCGAAATTCCCTCTTCCGAAAGAAGCTTTCTTGCCTCAAGCGCCTCGGGCACCATAAGTCCCGTAGCTATTAGGGTTACGTCTGTACCGTCTTCTATCTCAACACCCTTGCCGATTTCGAACTTATAATCATCGCCGAAAATCGTCGGAACGGCAAGCCGTCCGAATCTTAAGTACACGGGTCCTTCATAATCGATGGCGGCCTTTACCGCAAGCCGAGCCTCAACCGCATCGGCGGGGTTTATAATAACCATTCCGGGTATTGTGCGCATAATTCCGATATCCTCAAGACACTGATGCGTTGCGCCGTCCTCGCCGACGGAAATACCCGCGTGAGTTGCGCCGATTTTTACATTAAGGTGCGGATAGCCGATTGAATTTCTTATCTGCTCAAACGCTCTGCCCGCCGCAAACATAGCAAACGAACTTGCAAAGACCACCTTTCCGCAGGTTGCCATACCTGCCGCAACAGCCATCATATTACCCTCTGCTATTCCGCAGTTTATAAATCTGTCGGGATATGCCTTTTTAAAGCTTTCTGTTTTTGTCGATTTTGAAAGGTCGGCGTCAAGCACAACTATTCTCTCATCGCTTCCGAATTCAGCCAAAGCCTTTCCGTACGCCTCTCTTGTTGCTACCTTTTCTCCTATCGGGTACATCATTATGCCTCACCTCCAAGTTCTTTTATATACGCGTCAAGCTCTTTTACCGCTTGTTCATACTGCTCCTTTTTGGGCGCCGCTCCGTGCCATTCTGCCTTATTCTCCATAAACGAAACGCCCTTGCCCTTTACGCTTTTTGCCAGAATCAAGGTAGGCTTGCCTTTTGTATTTTTAGCCTCGTTTACCGCCGCCTCTATCTCATTAAAGTTATGCGCGTCTATGTGAAGCACATTCCAGTTAAACGCCTCAAACTTTTTATCGAGCGGCGTGGGATTCATAACCTCTCTGATATCGCCGTCAATTTGAAGCCCGTTAAAATCCAGAAACACAGTAAGGTTGTCAAGCTTGTAGTGCGCCGCAAACATCGCCGCCTCCCATACCTGACCTTCTTCCGATTCACCGTCACCTAAGATTGCATACACGCGATAATCCTTGCCGTCAAGCTTTGCACACTCTGCCATTCCGCAAGCCGCGCTGATTCCCTGACCGAGAGAACCCGTTGACATATCAACGCCGCTGACACCCTTCATATCCGGGTGACCCTGCAGATAGCTGTCGGTATGACGGAATGTTTTTATATCCTCTTTAGGAATAAATCCGCGCTCCGCCAATGCTCCGTAAAGTGCGGGAGAGCAATGTCCCTTTGACAGAACAAATCTGTCACGGTCGGGATTTTTGGGGTTCTTCGGGTCAACGTTCATCTCCTCCATATATAAATATGTAAGAATGTCCGCCGCGGAAAGCGAGCCTCCCGGGTGTCCCGAATTTGCACTGCACACCGCCTCAAGCGCCATTTTTCTGACGTTTGCGGCGTGAAGCTTAAGCTCTTTAACCTTTTCTGCATTCATCTTTGAATGTACCTCCTGTTTGTTTTATATTTCTAATTATATTACTTATATCATTATCTATAAATATCAATAATTCGCACATAGATTAAGAAAATCAACGATTTTGCAAATCTATGCCCTACAGTCCCTTTGCTTCAAATCCCCTGCCCATTATTTCCTTTGCATCGGTTATTATCACAAACGACTCGGGGTCAACCGAATTTATTATACGCTTTATGCGCGGAAGCTCGCGCTTGCGGATTACGCAAAGAATAACCTGTCCGCTTTTACCCGTGTACATAGAACGGGATTCAAGAGCGGTCACTCCGCGCTTTGCCTCGGTATAAATCCTATCGGTTATTTCTTTGGTCTTTGGCGAGATTATATAAACAAGTTTTGCAAACTTCAACCCTTCAAGAACCGTATCCGTAACATAGCTGCTTATAAAAAGCGCCGCCGCCGAGTATAAGACCGTCTCCCAGCTTTCAAGGACGGCTCCGGCAAGGATTATTATTACTCCGTCTATTGCGGCGAAAAGCGTTCCGACCGACGCGGACGGATTAAACTTTCTTATTATCATTACCGCGACATCTGTTCCGCCGGTTGTTCCTCCGCCTATCAGAACAATTGCTATTCCAAGACCCATTACCGCTCCGCCGAAGGCGCACGCCAAAAGCGGGTCGTTTATCGGAAGATTTATCCCCGACATAAGCTCTGCCGAAGCAGACAGCGCAAACATTCCGTAAAGAGAGCGCAGCAGAAAGCTTTTATCAAAATAAATAAAAGCCGCCGCAAAAATCGGAATATTGATAAGCGCGATAAGCGCCGACACACGCAATCCCGTAACGTAATGCGCCGCCGAAGCCAAGCCGCTGACTCCGCCCGGGGCTATTTTAAACGGAACAAGAAAGACCGACAGTGCAAAGCCCATAAGCGCCGCACCGAGGGTTATCTCAATTAACGAAATACAAGTTTTATTTTTTACTCTGTACATAGTATTCTCCCATACAGTTTGTCATATGTACAGATTAACTATCCCCGCCGTTTTATGCTGCACAGTCTATTTAAACAGATGCGACATTAATTCAGAAATCCGCTCTGTTTCACCGATTATGTAAAGATAGCCTATAAGTGTCTCTACCCCTGTGGCAATTTTATAATCTATAACGTCCGCATTCTTCGGCGGATGCGACTTCGCGTTTCTGCCGCGTTTAAATGCAGCAAGCTCACCATCGGTCAGCATTTCCTCTATCTTATGGAAAAATTCCGCCTGAGAGGCGGCACAAACATATTTTGTCGCCGCTTTGTGAAGCTCGCAGACTTTATGATTTCCGTCTGACACAAGATAACTTCTGACATACATCTCGTACACACAGTCACCAAGATACGCAAGCGTCAGCGCCGAGTATATGTTGGGGTCGCTTCCGCCGCTATGGGCGGCGGTTATTGTTTTTTCTATATTATTGCTCATTTAAATACCTTTTTATGCTTCTTTATGCTTTTATAATCTGCTGCCCCTGAGGGGTATCTTTTACTATATAACCCATTTCTTTAAGCTTATCGCGAAGCTCATCAGACTTTGCCCAGTCCTTTGCCGCGCGTGCCTCGGCGCGCTCTGCCACAATGCTTTGGATATCATCATCGGTGCCTTCCTTTTCTTTGCCCAAAAGACCGAGAACCGCTCCCAGCTCGCGGATTGCGGCGGCACACTTTTTGCACACTTCCTTGGACGGATTTTGGGTTATCACCTTATTTACATCAGAGACAAGCTCAAATATAGCAGAGATTGCGTCAGCCGTGTTAATATCGTCATCCATAGCGGCAATAAACCTTTGCTTATGTCCGCCAAGACCCGCTATAACCTTTGACTCTTCTTCGTTTTCGGCTCTGTCCTCTGCCGACTTTTCAAGAAAGTCAAGCGTATCGAGGCAGGTATAAATTCTGCCAAGCGCCGACTTTGCCGACTCCATCAAATCCTTGCTGAAGTTTATCGGGCTGCGGTATTGAGCGGATAACATAAAGAATCTTATAACTTCATAATCGAATTCCTTTGCGACATCGCGGACGGTAAAAAAGTTACCGAGAGACTTTGACATTTTTTTGTTATCCACATTGATATAACCGTTGTGAATCCAATAGTTTGCAAAGCAGCAGCCGTTAGCCGCCTCGCTTTGAGCAATCTCGTTTTCGTGATGAGGGAATATCAAGTCCTGTCCGCCGCTGTGAATATCTATCGTCTTGTCAAGATATCTGTTTGCCATTGCGCTGCACTCTATATGCCAGCCCGGTCTGCCCATTCCCCAAGGGCTTTCCCACGCAGGTTCACCCGGCTTTTGCTTCTTCCAGAGGGCAAAGTCCATCGGGTCTTCCTTATCCTCATTTATATCTATTCTCGCTCCGCTCTCCAAATCTTCAAGCGGCTGATGAGACAGCTTGCCGTAGTCTTTAAACTTTTTGGTTCTGTAATACACGTTTCCGTCTACGTTATATGCATATCCCTTTTTTTCAAGCTCTGACACAAGCTCTATTATCGCGTCTATATTTTCCGTTGCGCGCGGGTGTACCGTCGCCTTTTTTATGCCAAGCCCCTGCGCATCGGTAAAATACTCTGCTATATATTCGTCCGCAAGCTGCTTTACGCTTATGCCAAGCTCGTTTGCCTTGTTAATCATCTTATCGTCAACATCGGTAAAGTTTTGAACAAAATCTACTTTGTATCCTTTATATTCAAGATATCTTCTCAGCGTATCAAATATGATGAACGGACGCGCGTTTCCTATATGAAAAAAGTTATACACCGTCGGCCCGCAGGAATACATCTTTACCTCACCCGGTTTTATCGGCACAAATTCCTGTTTGCTTCTTGTCAGAGTGTTGTACAAATACAGCTTAGTATCAATCATTTTTTATCTCCTCCATCTTTTTCTTCAGTCTGTCAACCTCGCCCCTAAGCTTGCATATATCCATCGAAATCGGGTCGGGAATGTGAATCTGGTCAAGGTCGGCAACCGGCTTAAGCAGCGGCGATGCCGAAGCAACCCTTTTATTTTCAAGCCAAACTATGTGTGCCGGAACGCCCACGCACGTGCTGTTGGGCGGTATCTCGCTTAAAACAACCGCGTTTGCCGCGATTTTACTGTTGTCACCGACCGTAAAAGGCCCCAGCACCTTCGCACCGCAGCCGATTGTAACGTTGCTTCCTATGGTCGGATGGCGTTTGCCCTTATCCTTGCCCGTTCCGCCTAAGGTTACCCCCTGATAGATAGTACAGTTGTCACCCACGACAGCGGTTTCGCCGATAACAACTCCCATTCCGTGGTCTATAAACACGCCCTTGCCTATCTTTGCGGACGGGTGAATCTCTATACCCGTACGGCGGCGCGTGCGCTTTGAAATCCAGTCGGCAATAAAATGATGCCCTTTTTTGTCAAGAGCGTGAGCAATGCGATAATTTATAATTGCGCGAACCCCCGGATACAAAAGCAAAACCTGTGCCTTTGACCTTGCGGCGGGGTCGCGTTCAAACACAATATTAACTTCGTCTTTTATAACCTTAAAAAAATTCATATATCTTCTCCTTTAAGCCAAAGACATTTAGGTCATATAGTATTAGTATAACTCATTTTCGACATTTAGTAAAGAGTTAATTTAAAATTTTATGTTATATTTTTGTCAAATTGCAAATTTTGTGTGTTACACGATAAATTTTTAATGTTTTACTTGATTTTTTATCAAAAATGTCATACAATAAAGTATATGCCATAATAATTATACGCAATAAATTCAAAAGAGTGATTTAAGAGGTGTTTTTTATGAAGAATATTAAAAGAACAATTACCGCTCTGCTTTGCCTTGCTATGGTTATAACCTGCGCATCGTGCGGAAAGAAGAAGCAGGGCACGGACTCGGACGCGTCAATCGGAGACATTCCCACCGCCTCGGCTGACAAAGACAACGCCCAAAACGGCGATGAATCCACAGAGAACGCGGACAGCGGCAATCAAAACGACAGCCAAAATCAAGACGATGGCAAAGACGACAAATCCGCCACGCAGGATTATTCAAACAAAGACAGAACTCCGCAAAGCGATAAAACAGAGATTGACAACAATATCCGTGACGCCAAAGAGCTTATAAATGACGGAAACATTGACGATGCCAAGGCTCTTATAAAAGTTTTGCGAAGCAGAAACCTTACCGCCGATCAGGAAAAGCAGGTAGACCGGCTTGAAGCGCAGCTTATATCGATCAGCGATTAAACAAATACGGTTTTCGGCTTAAGAGGTGAAATATACTATGGATAACGCGAAAATAACTTTCGACAAAAATAATTACAATAAAAACATACTCACTCCCGCTGAATGTATGCGCTGGGCTGTTGATAAAATGATGATTAAGACATCGTCTATCCTTCAGGCGCTTATGTACTCTGAAAACCTTGAGCCCGAGCAGCTTATTGATATTCACAGAACATATCTGTATGAGCGCAAAATGATGTCAACCATTCATAATATCTCGATTTTGTATGACGGCGGAAAGCTTAACACGCACTTTGCAAGCTATGACGTAAGGCATTTTCTTCGTTCGGTTGTAAAGTATACGCATAAGCTTTTCAGAGATTCACGTATCGAATTTTACATTGACTGCGAAAAGCGCAGTGCGTACGCAGTTTTTGATGTTAAGCTTATGAGCTTTATCATTTTTAATCTTATATCAAATTCGATTCTTCATACGAAGCGCCGCGAAAAGACTGTTAATATTAATGCATCCGTAAAGCAAAACAACTTTATTATTTCGTATAAAGACAACGGAAGCGGAATAAGCGCGGCAAAGCGCCGTACTCTCTTTATACCGAATAACTCGGTTATAACGCGTGAGGAGATTGAAGAATCGGGCGGATTTATGTCTGTCGGGCTTGGACTTAAGGCATCATATAAAGCCGCAGTCGATATGGGCGGAAGTATAGAATGTCTGCCCGGCAAAGGAGCGGAATTTATCATAACCATTCCTCAAAAGAAAGACGATATAGGCTTTAATGAAGTATGCGAGGCGGATATCGATACGGATTTTGCCCTTTCTTTGCTTGCGGCACCCTTGCTGAAAGAGAAATTCGGCGAGCAGGGATGAATTTTTATAAGTCGGGGCGGCTCATAAAACTGAGCCGCCCCTTGTTTTATCTGTCAAAAATGCCCGCACGGTCGCTTATCGTTAAAATTCTAAGCATCTCGTCCGTAAGTCCCAGACCTTCGTCTTCTCCTTTTAAAAACCCCTTGTCAACCAGCTTTTTAACCGTCGGCTGTGCCCAATCGGGCATATTGTCATCAATATAGTTATATATCATCGGATTTTTAATGTCGCCTACCTCTGCCGCAAGAACTTTAACGGTTTCGGTCAGGTCTGATATTTCATTTTTCAATTCTTCATACTGCGTCACTGTCATCTCCTCCTCTCCGCCTGAATTTTCGCCTAATATGGCTTTGCACATCTCATCGGCAATTTTATCCGCGCCAAGACTTTTATAAAGTCTTGCGTCCTGCTCGGTATCCACAAAGCAAACCTCTAAGAGACACGCCGGAGCCGTTGTGTGCCGCACCACATAAAGACCGGACCTGTCTTTTATTCCGCGGTTTACAAATCCCAAACGGTTCAGCGCACCGAGGAGAACGCTTGCTTTTGCGCTGTCTCTGCCGCCGTAGGTGCACGCCTCAGAGCCTTTGCCGCCGCCCGAGTTAAAATGAATCGACAGAAACATATCCAGCGGCTGTGCGTTGGCTTTATCGCATATCCTTTTAAGATTATCCGAGACAGTAGGCGAATTATTATCGGTGCAATCCACAACGGATACGCCTTTCTCTTTAAGCTTCCGCATAAGCGTATAGCCTACCGCGCGCGTCTCGTCACTCTCGTTTAAAAGTCCGACAGCGCCGCTGCCGACGGTACCCGATACTGTGTGTCCGCAGTTTATACCTATCTTCATTTTACAAAACCTCCTTTTTCTCTTTTTCCTCCGCCGCGGACTTTTCATTCTTTAACACCTCGTCCGCGGTGATTGCCGCACGGGTAAAGCTGTTGTTCTTCCACCACGCAATAATTGCCGAAACAATAGTAAACGCCGTCGAAATAAGCGTATTTATATTATCGTCCGAAACGTCAATCATACAATGCCCCGTTGAGGTAAGCACCTGATTTATAAGGGCAAGAATCAAAATTACCGTCCTTGCGATTGTACCTGCCGTAATCTTCATTAAATCCACCTCCTTTCCGCGCACTTAAAACGCTATTTTATAAAAAAACTGACAGCCGCCGCAACAAGCGCCGTTATAACCGCGCTGATTATAATGTCATACTTTCTTCCCGGTCTCTTTTCGATAGTGCCCACTCTCTCCAGAAGCTCATTTAAGTCGCGGCGCATATACTTCATTTCAACCAGAATTTCAGTTACATTTTTGCTTCCCTCAGCCATCTCATCTATACGGTGATGTGCTGATTTAACCGACTGTTCAACGGAGGTCATTCTTTCATAAATTTTTTGTTCATCCATTTTATTACCATTCCTTTCAGCGTGTGATACGCAACGCGGCGTCCGCCGCGGCACAGGCTTCGGCGCATTTGCCTCTCACAGTTAATATTGAAATTTTCCTCCTGCTACTATAATATAATACTTTTGTTAGTGCCGTGCAGTGCCGCATATAAAAAAGAGGAGAAAAGTCAAAAACTTTTCTCCTCTTTTTTATTTAATTCACAGCAAAGCGTTTAAAACTTAAAATATTCCTTTGCGTTTTTGTATGATATACCCTCAACGATTTCTCTCAGGCTGTCAGAGTCATCGGGATACATTCCGTCCTCTGTCCACTCACCCAAAAGGTTACACAAAATCCGTCTGAAGTATTCGTGTCTGGGATATGACACAAAGCTTCGCGAATCGGTCAGCATTCCGATAAACTTGCCCAAAACCCCAAGGTTTCCGAGGGCTTTAAGCTGTGCCTTCATACCGTCAAAATTATCATTGAACCACCAGCCCGAACCAAACTGAAGCTTTCCGCATATCGGTCCGCTTTGAAAGTTCCCTATCATCGAGCCGAGGACATAATTGTCCTTAGGGTTAAGCGTATAAAGTATTGTCTTCGGAAGCGCGTCGGCGTTGTTTATACCGTCAAGCAGCCCGGACAGCTTTTCGGCAATGCACAAATCGTTTATAGAATCAAAACCCGTATCCACGCCAAGGCTTTTAAACATCTTTGAATTATTGTTTCTCATCGCCCCGATATGCAGCTGCATAGTCCAGCCCAAGCGCGAGTATATTTTTGCGCACTCTGAAAGAACTGCGGTTTTAAATATTTCCGTCTCCTCCTGCGTAAGTGCCTTGCCCGACATACGTTTTTCAAATGCGGTGCTTGCGTCACCGATTAAACAGGGAACACTTTCAAGCGAATGGTCGCTTAAGCGGCAGCCGTTTTGATTAAAATATCGGGCTCTTGACTCAAGCCACCTTACAAGCTCCGTAAAGCTGCATACGCCCGCCTCTTTTATATATTCGGCAAAACCGTCTTTATCTATATTCATCGCCTTATCGGGTCTGAAAGTCGGCAGAACCTTTGTTGTAAAGCCGTCAGAGAGCAGCTTTTTATGATATTTTAAATCATCGGCAGGGTCATCTGTTGTGCAGATGACCTCAACATTTGATTTAAGTATCAGATTCCTTGCCGAAAAGCCACTGTCTTTTAGCTTTTCATTGCAAATATCCCAGATTTCTTTTGCTGTTTTTTCGCAAAGCGGCTTATCAATATCAAAATAGCGTTTAAGCTCAAGCGCCGTCCAATGATACAGCGGATTTCCTATAAGATATGGCATCAATTTTGCAAACCCAAGCCACTTTTCATATCTGTCCGCGCCGCCCGTTATATACTCTTCATCAATCCCGAAGGAGCGCATCTGCCGCCATTTATAGTGGTCACCGCCGAGAAAAAGCTCGTACGCGTCACTAAAGTGATGGTCGTCAGCTATCATCTTGGGGTCTAAGTGACAATGATAGTCGATTATCGGCAAGTTCCCCGCAAAGCTGTGATAAAGCCTTTCCGCAGTTTTGTTTTTAAGCATAAAGTTATCGTTGATTATACCCATTTTACTCATACCCCGCTGTAAGCCGAAAATCCGCCGTCCACGGGAACAACAACACCGTCAACAAAGCTTGCCCCGTCAGAGAGCAGCCACAAAAGCGTGCCCGAAAGCTCTTCGGTCTCGCCGAAACGTCCCATAGGCGTATTGTTTACGATTTTCTGCGAACGCTCGGTATAATTGCCATTTTCGTCTATTAAAAGAGCCCTGTTCTGGTCTGTCAAAAAGAAGCCGGGCGCAATCGCGTTCACTCTTATCCCTACCTTTGAAAAATGAACGGCAAGCCATTGCGTAAAGTTTGAAACGGCCGCCTTAGCACCGCTGTATGCAGGGATTCTGGTAAGCGGAGTAAATGCGTTCATAGACGAAATATTTATTATGCTTCCCTTATTTTCGATAAGGTCGGGCGCAAATACCTGAGTCGGCAAAAGAGTCCCTAAAAAGTTCAGATTAAATACAAACTCTATCCCCGAGGGGTCAAGGTCAAAGAAGGTTTTTACGTCTTCTTTTGTCTCGTCGCCCGCTTCGTAATAGTCTTTTGATGTTGTTCCCTTCGGGTTATTTCCGCCCGCTCCGTTAATCAAAATATCGATTTTGCCGAATTTTTCGTTAATCTCTTTTTTGGCATTTAAAAGACTTTCTTTGTCAAGCACATTTGCCGAAATTCCTATCGCCTCGCCGCCGCTTTTGTTAATCTCATCGGCAACAGCCTGTGCATTCTCGCCGCGGAGATCCAAAACGGCAACTTTTGCTCCGCATTGCGCCAAAACCTTTGAAAATCCCGAACAGAGGATTCCCCCGCCTCCCGTAACCGCGGCAATCTTATTATTTAAATCTATGTTAAATGGTAAGTTCATCTTTTTTATCTCCTATCCTATATCAGATTATTGCATTCTGTCAAGCGCTTCCCAAATTCCGCCGATGTATACCGCGCCGAGGGCTCTGTCATAAAGTCCATAGCCCGGCCTTCCGGTCTCGCCCCAAATCATTCTTCCGTGGTCGGGGCGGATATATCCGTCAAAACCGCTGTCGTGATATGCCTTGATTATCCCGAAGATGTCAAGCGAGCCGCATTCGGTCTTGTGCCCTGCCTCTTCAAAGCATCTGTCGCCCGTTATTTTAACGTTTCTGATATGTGCAAAGTGAATTCTGTCCGCAAAGCTTTTTACCATATCGGCTATGTCATTATTCGGGTCAACCCCAAGCGAGCCGCTGCACAGCGTCAGTCCGTTATACGGGCTGTCATACAGCTTTAAAAAACGCTCGATATTCTTTTTATTTGTTATAATTCTCGGAAGTCCAAAGATGTTCCAGGGCGGGTCATCGGGGTGTATCGCCATTTTGACATGCACCTCTTCGGCAACCTTTATAACTCTGTCAAGAAAGTATTTAAGGTTGTTCCACAAATCCTCTTCAGAGATATTTTTGTACTTTTCAAGAAGAGCCTTCATATCTTCTTTGGTATAGCTCGCGTCCCAGCCGGGAAGCGATAAGTCGCCCGTCAGAGGATTCATCTTTTGAACTGTTTCGTCTTTATAAGCAAGGGCATAAGAGCCGTCAGGAAGCTCGTAACTTAAATCAGAGCGTGTCCAGTCAAATACAGGCATAAAGTTATAGCAAACACAGTCAATACCTGCCGCCGATAGATTCCTAAGCGTTTCGCAATAATTATCTATGTATCTGTCGCGGTCTCCGTCACCCGTTTTTATATCCTCGTGTACGGGCACGCTTTCTATTACCGAAAGTGTAAGCCCCTTAGCCTCTATTGTTTCTTTTAATTTAATGATTCTTTCAAGCGGCCATACCTCCCCGACTGGAATGTCGTATATGGCCGATACTATCCCGGTAACTCCGGGAATTTGTCTTATTTTATCCAATGTTACGGGGTCGTCCTCTCCGTACCATCTGAAAGTCATCTGCAATTTATCGTCACCTTCCTTGAATTTTCTTCCGCACTTTCGTATATTCCGAACATAGCATACATTGTGTCGCTTATGTCCGAAATCCCGAGAGCGGAGTGATTTACATAAAAATCATAAAGCGTTCTCATATGTCCGCTTCCCCAGTTTCTCTTTCCTAAAAATCCGCTTTCGTCCTCGCATATTTTAACGCCGCCTTTATATAATTTTCCGTCGGCATACAAAAACTCCTCATTCTCATAATTTAAGGTCAGCGTCGGCTGAGGCGAAGCCGAATACGCATTGGTAGCATAGAATATTCCGACCGTTCCGCTCTCAAACTTAAGTCTTGCGTCAACAGTATCTTCCACCTCTATGATACCCTTTAGCGATTTATTTGACATTGACGCAATAACTGACCGCAGTCTCCCGCCAAAATACACCATTAAATCAAGCGTATGCACAGCCTGATTTATCAGAACTCCGCCGCCCTCGTATTTTTTTGTTCCGCGCCACTCAGCACTGTTGTAATAATCTGCGCCGCGGCACCACGTCATTTCTCCTTTTATTCCCATAAGCTTGCCGAGGGTGTTGTCATCTGCCGCAAGCCTTTTTAACTCTCTTATGCATTTATTGGTTCTGTTCTGAATAATCGGAAAAATGCCGTAATCCGAATAATTTGCCGCAAGTCTGTCAAACTCTTCTTCCGTCATTGTGATTGGCTTTTCACATACAACCTTCTTTCCCGCATCTGCGGCAGCGGTTATCATTTTATAATGAAGATAGTGCGGCGTACATATATGGACGCTGTCAATATTATTATCGGCAATTACCTCGTCAAAGCTGTAATATGCCTTTGCGCCATACTTTTTTGCACCGCTATCGGCACGATGCTTGTCAATATCGCAAATTCCGTAAAGGGTTGCACCGGGAATATTGTGAACCGCTTCTGCGTGAACCGGTCCTATCGAACCGAAGCCTATTATACATATGTTCATATCAATAAAATCCCTTTCCATTGAGGAAATCATAGCTTAGCTTAAGTGAATCAAACGGGTCACCGTCACAAACATCCTGTTCAACAAGGGCATATTCCGCATCGGATTCATCACAGGCATCTATAATCTCACCCCAGTTAAGATTTCCGAAACCTACTTCAGCAAACTTATGGTCAAACCATTCTATTTTTAAATCCTTGAAATGAACACAGGCGATTTTATCCTTATACTTTCTGATAAACCTCGCCGGGTCTATTCCCGAGTATGCCAGCCAATATACATCGAGAATGAGCTTAAAATTATCGGATTTAAAGCCGTTTAAAAGCATATCAAAAAGATACTCTCCGCCTGACTTTGCAAATTCCAAGCAATGATTGTGATACGCAAAGACTATTCCGCTCTCCTTAAGCCTCTCGGCAGCGGGCGAATACTCGTCAATAAACTTTTGTACCGTCTCGGGGGTTGCCTTATCATAGGGAAACATTCCCAGCCCCGCAATATGACAGTTAATCGCCTTGTGATACTCTATCTCACTCTCTATATTTTCAATATAATTTTTTGCGGGGCGGTGTGTACACACGGCCTCAAGATTATATTTGTCAAGAACTTTCTTTATCTCTTTCGGGTCAAACTCTCCTATACCCGAAAGCTGAACCGTTTTGTACCCTATTTTTGCAATCTTCTTACACGATTCGTCAAAATCGTCCAAGCTTCCGCAAAAATCGCGGATTGTATAATATTGTGCGCCTATTCGTTTATCCATTTAAAGTTCATTCCTTTCTCAATCAAATCATAATCAAAGTTTTATTAATATGTTCCCTCAGTATCGGCAGTACGCTGAACGACTTCCTTTTTAACAACCTTTGAAGCCTTAATCTTTTCCTGAAGAATTTTGTAAAAATCATCGTGCGGAAAGTTTTTAACATCCACTACGCTGTTTGTCCACGCCGAATAATGAATCGAATTTGATATGGTAAGTCCGTTTATTCCCTCTACACCCGGTGCAAGAAGAGGTGTGCCTTTAATCAATGCCGAGGCAACATTTTTAAGTATACCAATGTGCTGCTCTCCCGTTCCGTTCGTTGGAATTTCACAATTCCAGCATTCGGGCTGACCGAAGATACCTTTAAAATTCTTGTTAAACTCGCGCTCTGATTCGACATTCCGATTAAAAATCATCTTTTCGTTCTCTACAACTATCCGTCCCATATCGCAGGCGATTTCAAGACGATTCGTTCCCGGTGCCTCGCCCGTTGAGGTTATATATGTTCCTGTTGTGCCGTTGTCATATTCGAGATATGCGGTCACATCATCCTCAACCTCAATATCATAATATTTCCCGAATGAAACAAAGGATTTTATTCTGTCAGGCATACCGAACATCCACTGCCACAGGTCAAGCTGATGCGGATTCTGGTTAATCAGAGCACCGCCGCCCTCTGTCTTCCAAGTTGAGCGCCATGAACAGCTGTCATGATATGACTGCGGTCTGTACCAGTCGGTTATTATCCACGAAATTCTCTTTATGTGGCCGAGTTCTCCGCTTTGAACCATTTTGCGAATTTTCCTATACATCGGATTAGTACGCTGATTATACATAATTCCGAAAAGCTTTCCCGACTTTTCCGCCGCCTCATTCATTTCAAGAACCTGCTTTGTGTAAACACCGGCAGGCTTTTCGGTGATAACATTCAACCCGTAAGAGAAAGCCTCGGCAACAAGCTTCGGGTGGTCATAGTGCGGCACGGCAATAATTACCAAGTCGCAGAGACCGCTCTTATACAAATCCGTCGCATTATCAAACACAGCGACATCAGGGTATAATTCCTTTGCCGCCCCGATTCTTCCGGGGGCAATATCACATATAGCGGTAAGCTCCATCTTAGGAACCTTTCCCGATGCTACATTCTTACAATGGGTAGAGCCCATATTACCAAAACCAATAACACCTAATCTTACCTTTTCCATTTTAACTAAATCCTTTCCAAAATTTTATTTAAAGATTCATAAGCAAGAGTGAATGTACCCATTCCCGACTTTTCAAGTCCCTTCATAATATCGCCGTTTTCAAGCTTTGATAGGCCTTCAAACTTACCGAGGTGCGGCTCAAGGCTTAAAAAACCGTCATAACCGCTTTCTTTAAGCGATTTCAAAACGCTTTCCACACAGCCTATGCCTGCTCCGGCCGGAACAACGTGACCGTCTGTCTTTGCATCCTTAATATGTATATATTCAATATAAGGCTTCAAAAGCTCATATGCGTCGGGATACACCTTCTGTCCGCACTGAACAAAATTAGCAGGGTCGAAAACCGCACGCAGGTGTGAAGAGTTAACGGTTTTTAAAATATCCTCACACCTCGGGGCAATATCACCGTAAATTTCCTTCTCGTTTTCGTGAAGAAGCATAACGTTCTCTTTTTCCGCAAGTTCAGCCATAGCCTTCATTCGCCGCATTACCTCATCGCGGTATTTTTCGGGTTTCTCATCCTTAGGAATATAAAAGCTGAAAACACGAATGTATTTGGTCTCAAGCACCTTAGCGAGTTCAATAACGTGACCCAAAAGCTCTAAATGTTTGTCAAAATCATCGGTAATCGAAATTTTGCCTATCGGCGAACCGACAGACGATACCCTTATCCCATTCTCGTCCATCTTTTCTTTGAGCTTTTCCGCTTCTTCAAGTGTAATATCGGCAATGTTTTTACCGTCAATATTTCTCGGCTCAAAATACTTTATTCCAAGTCGGTTCAGTCCGTCAAACTGAATATCGACCGAGGAATCTATTTCGTCGGAAAACCCGGAAATAACAAATTTGCTCATTGTGATTTTACCTCCATATATCATTTTTTCTCTATATTATCACAAAAAATAAAAACTTTCTTCTTAAATATTGATAAAAACATTGCATATATTAACACAATGGTGTATAATGAAAACTAAAGAACAACTATATCTTAAAGGATGTGATTTTAGTGAATACCGAGGGATTAAACTTTATGCTTAAGGATTTGTGCGATGTAATTGCAGAAAATAAAAGATTTTATCTTCACAACCATCCCAATGCGTATGAAATACTTTTATTTAAAAAAGGCGATTCGGAATTTCGCGTTGAGGGAAGCGTCTATCCCTTATCTCCCGGAGATTTAATCATAGTATCGAATTATGAGATGCATCGCGTATACCATAACTCTTCAAGCGAGTATGCACGCACCGTAATCAATGTTGAACCTACCTTTTTTACAAAACATAACTGCGAGCAATACAAAAGTATATTTTTAGACCGTACAATCGGCGAAAACAATTGTATTCCGTCAGAGCTTTCGCACAGCCTCGGACTTGACAAGCTTATTCAAAAAATTGAAGACTATCTTGACGATACATATGACAACGGAGTTGCCGCCACAGCCACTTTTACGGAATTTTTATATCTTTTGAACCGTACCACCGCCAATCCGCACAAGCCCGTTAAAACCAACGAACAAATAAAGAATATCATTCTTTATATAAACGAAAGACTTACCGGGCAGCTTTCGCTTGATGAAATTGCCGACGCCTTTTATATTTCAAAAGGGCATCTGTGCAGAATCTTCAAAGAGCATACAGGGTATACCCTCAATCACTACATTACATACAAGCGTCTTATGTACGTGCGAGAGCTTGTTGCAAGTGGAGTTTCGTGGACAG